>Ga0209542_10000466_pt1 | contig 97320 bp, 78 predicted proteins | sample RifCSPhighO2_01_FD_184028 | JGI IMG/M metagenome (GOLD analysis project Ga0209542, IMG submission 184028) | Soil microbial communities from Rifle, Colorado - Rifle CSP2_plank highO2_0.1 (SPAdes) (version 2) | ecosystem: Environmental > Terrestrial > Deep subsurface > Rock core/Sediment ...
ACTCTGATGGTTCAGCTGTAAATTACACTGATTTTTCCCTCTCTACAGCAGGTGCTTTAACCCTAACAGGTTCTGCTGCCACTTTGGCTGATGGGGCTACTGCTGAAAAGACTTTCCTGACCTTAACGCCTGGGACTATTACTTTAACCGGACCAACCCAGGTTACTTCTGTCATGGATACCTCCATTATCACAGGAGCAACCATTGCCGCCACCAATGCTGCCACGATTGATAGAGCCACAGGGCTTTCTGTAACTGCCCCCATTGATTCCACCAATGCGACTTTAACCAATTCCTCTGCTTTAACTATCAAAGATATTACCTCAGGTGCGGGAGTGTTAACCACTCTTTCAGGTATCTACCTTGAACCCATGACAGGTGGTGCTACCAACAACATAGGTATCTGTTTTGACTGTGACGGGACATGGACCTCATCAACTGTGGCCTCTGGCATCCAGTTTGGCACTGATGCCAATGCTGTCAACTTGTACCGTTCTGCTTCTGATACCTTAAAAACTGATGATGCTTTGACAGCAGGAGGATTGATCACCGCTTCTGCCGGCCTAACCCTGGCAGCTGATCAAAACTTAACCTTTACCTCAGGAGGAGGTATTTACACCCAAACCTTCACCGGTACCACTACTGATGCCATGACTATTACTGCCTCATCTTTGTCTACAGGCACAGCTCTAACTATTACCGGTCCATCTGCAGGCACAGCAGGGGTGACAGATTCTATCTTGAAGCTTGCATCTGATATTGGGAATATTGGTACTGCCAACGGCTTAATCTCCTCCACAGCCACCATTGATTCCACAGCAGCTGCTGCTAATGGCATCAATCTATATCTTTCTACTGTAAATTCCAATGGCACCAATGCCAACTCAGCTTATGGAATCTATAGCACTATGACTGATGCCATAGCTTTGGCCAATACCAACTATGGAATATATTCTGCAGTTGCCAACACCGGGGCAATTGATTCTGCCATCACTAAAACAATTTATGGCAGCTACATCTCTGCCTCAGGCACAGGCGGAGCACCTACCACTGCCGGTACTACCAATGTTTATGGACAATACTTAACCACTACTGCTTCCCATGCAGCTGATTTTGGCACCATTAACCAATATGGACTGTATATTGCCAATGGTACTTCTTCCACCAATGGTACCTCCACAAAAACAGGATTATATGTCGAATCCTTAACGGGGGCAGATACTAATTATGCTGCTATATTTGCCAGCGGGAATGTGGGGATTGGGACAACTGCACCGGGCAGCACCTTGGATGTAATAGGCCAACTCAGGGTTGGTCTTGGAACCTTTGACGCAGGAAGCGCCTGGGATACTATTGTGGTTGGGCCAAGGTCTGCTGATGTCAACACTGCCTCAATCAGGATGACGCCAAGCGATACAGATGCCAGGGGCTGGAAGCTGGATACTTATGATGACGGAGCAACCCATTACTTCTCTATTTTTGACCAGACTAACAACAGTGAGAGGTTAAGGATAAACTCCAGCGGCAGTTTGATTGTGGGGGATAATACTTTTGTTGTTACATCAACAGGTTCCATCACAGCTGCCCCTACCACCACCGGTACTTTTTTGGATTTTGCTCTGGAAACCGAATGGACTTCCGGTACTTTGATTAATGCTGATTTTGCCTCTGCCACCACCCAGGGGGCAGCAGCCATAACGGGCATGCTTTTGGATTTAAATACCAACTTAACCGCCCCCTCTGCCGGACAAAATGTCACAGGCTATGAGGTGAAGCTGCCAACAACTTCCACTACTTCCAATACCACCACCTACACCGCTTTTAACCTTTCTACTGCAGGAGCGTTAACAAGCGGCACTGCCGGTTCAATTGCCTGGAGGGGTGCAAATATCACTATGCCTAATATCACCCAGAATCCGGAAGGATCAATCACCTCTTCAGGTATACTTTTAACCACAGGTTCCATAACCACTGCAGGCACCCAAAACGGAATAAACATCGCTGCCTCTGGTGTGGGGGCCGGGACATTAAATGGTATTAATATTGGAACTATCACCGGTAGCACTGGTACTGAAACTGCCATTAATATTGCCTCAGGCTGGGATGCAGGTATAAATTTAAACGCCAACATTATTACCAATATTGGTAATACAGGCACTGATTTTGATACTTCAGGAGGCTTAACCCTGGCAGATAACTTGACCATGAACTCTGCTAAATCAATCTACTTTACTACCGATCTAAAAACCTATATCACTGAAAACAGCGGGCTGGTTATCATGTCTTCAACAGACGGTACTGCCCGGGATATTATCTTTAAAGGCGGTTCTTTCAGCAATGAAAGGATGAGGATTAAACAGGACAGCGGGAATGTCGGACTTGGGACTACTACCCCTGATGCAGCCTTGGAGATCAACAATGACACAAGTGATATTTTAAGGTTAACCTACAATGACTCTGATGGTTCAGCTGTAAATTACACTGATTTTTCCCTCTCTACAGCAGGTGCTTTAACCCTAACAGGTTCTGCTGCCACTTTGGCTGATGGGGCTACTGCTGAAAAGACTTTCCTGACCTTAACTCCCGGGACAATTACCTTAACTGGTCCAACACAGGTAACTTCTGTGATGGATACAGCAGTATTAACTGGTGCTACCATTGCTGCCACCAATGCTACAACTATTGACCGGGCCACAGCTCTTTCTGTTACTGCCCCCATTGATTCCACCAATGCTACCTTAACCAATTCTTCTGCTTTAACCATCAAGGATATTACATCAGGTGCAGGAGTATTAACCACTCTTTCAGGAATCTACCTTGAACCCATGACAGGTGGGGCTACCAACAACATAGGTATATGTTTTGACTGTGATGGCACCTGGACATCCTCAACAGTTGCCTCAGGTATCCAGTTTGGCACTGATGCCAATGCTGTCAACTTGTACCGTTCTGCTTCTGATACCTTAAAAACTGATGATGCTTTCACAGCTGACGGGTTAATTACAGCCAATGCCGGTTTAACTGTAGCAGCTAACCAAAACCTAACTCTTTCTTCCGGTACAGGAACCTTTACCCAAACCTTTACCGGAACCACCACTGATGCTATCACTTTAACAGCTTCATCCCTCACAACCGGTACAGCCTTAACCTTAACAGGCCCATCCTCCACCGGGGTTACTGACCATTTTGTAAAACTGACCTCTGACATTGGTTCTGCTGCATCACTCCTTAACCTTAACCCTGATTTTAGCGGTGCAGGAGTAACAGGATACGGTATATACAATACTGCAACAGATGCAACAACTGCCACTAACACTGATTATGGATATTATGGATCTTTGGCCCTGACAGGCAATGCCGGGAAAACAGGTTATGGACTATATCAAACCATAACAGATACCTCTACTACAGCCACAACTTTGTATGGAGCTGATATATTAGTTGACCAGAATGCTGCAGCTGCTTCTGGTAATAAAGCTTTGTATGGCATCAGAGCCCAGGTTACCAATGATGGAATAACTGATGCCTCAACAGGCACCCACAATATTTATGGAGGATACTTCTCTGCAACCGGCAACACCGGGGACACTTCCAATGTTTATGGATTATACGCTTCTGCAACAGGTGGAGATAATAATTATGCAGCTATATTTGCTAATGGAAATGTAGGTATTGGGACTACTGCCCCTGCCTATACCCTAGACATCGGCTCTTCCGCTGCTTCATCCAGGGGTTTAAATATTGCCCAGTCAGGAGCCAAAACTGCGGCTGATTATGGAATATATGCTGCCAATACCTCTACCTCCTCCACTAATTCCATTAATAAATATGGTATGTATATTTCCTCAACAGGCACCTGGAACGGAACTTCCGCCAAAAATTATGCCCTTTATGTGGCAGCTCCATCCGGCGGAACTTCTAACTTCAGCAGGATTGACGGCAATTTAGGCCTTGGTATGGATCCTGAGGTTACTTTGGATGTAACAGGTGCTATCAGGGCTTCAGGAGGTTTCAGGACAGGTGATTTATACGTTGGAGATTATTTCGGTCTTGCAGGAGGGAAAAGCAATGTGATGGGGTCTTTAACAGAAAACAACAGCGTATATATTAGGGGCGGTACCGGTACTGTGGGAGGTACTTACATCAACAAGGGCGGAGGAGATGGTAATTTCTCAGTATACGACTCGGGGGATAACAACGTTGTCCAAAATATCTACAACCGCACCGGGGAAACATACTTTAAGCCTGCTGCTTTTGATAAAGCCTATACCCACGATGGAGTATCAACATATACCGAGGTTACCTCAGAAGCCAAAAGCTCGGCAGGAACAGCCTTTACTGTGTTTAGCGTAGAAAACCCCTCCGATGATGCTTTATATCTGATGCAGGACCACCGCAACAATAATATTTATTTTAATATAGCTACGGCAGGTGTTGGGGTAGGCACTATGAGAGTCTATTATGCTTCCGGCGTAGATGGTTCCAGTGTGGTCAATGCCTGGACGGAAATCACTTTGGGTAATGACGGAACAAAAGTGGGAGCTGATTCTTTGGCCCAGTCAGGCTATATCTGGTTTGCCACCCCAAGTTCTGCTAACTGGGTTACAGGTACTGTTAACGAACAAAGCGGAAAATGGTTGAAATTGGTAGCAGCTGATGCAGCTAATGTTACCACTGCCCCTACAGTTAATTCTGTTTCCCCCACAGACGGGGACAGGTTTTTTGTCTATGCCCAGGCAGGAGATACCACAAACCCGGCTATTTATGTTGACAATAAAGGCAATGTCGGCATGGGCACCAATTCTGTAACTGCAGGATATAAGCTGCAAATTGTGGGTGGGGCGCTTTGCGTTGATGATTCCACCTCTAATTGTCCTGCTTCACCCACTTCCGGGGCAATTTATGTTGAAAACAGTGTTGGCACAGGTAATGTTTCTGCTTTTGATATTGCCGAGTATTACCAGTCTGCCGAGGAAGTTGATAAAGGCGATATCCTGGTTGTCGGACCTGACGGAAAAGTACAAAAATCCTCTATGCCTTACCAAAATTCTTTAATCGGCATAGTCTCTTCTGATCCGGCAATTGCTATCGGAGAGAAAAACATTAACTTTGGTAAAAACCTGGGGCAAAATTTTGACCCCTTAAAGCCTTACGTGGCCCTGGCAGGAAGAGTGCCTTTGAAGGTATCAACGGAAAACGGGCCAATTGAACGGGGTGATTATTTAACCTCTTCCTCTGCTCCGGGTGTAGCCATGAAAGCTACCAGACCGGGACAAGTGATAGGAAAAGCTTTGGGCGATTTTGCTTGTTCCACCTCGGAGGAGCCAGGGCTCACCTCCGAGGTGACCGGAACGGGCTCCTCGGATGGTGGGTGTCAAGGTAAAATCAGTGTTTATATAAATGTGACTTTTGCTGATCCGGGCAATTTCTTAGCTAATTTGAGCCTTGATGATGAAGGCAATCTACTGATACCAGCTGTTAAGACTCAAAAATTGGTCATTGATGGTCCCGTGCAGCTCACCTCTACAAACAACTCTGATGCAGCTTTAGCCTTAAAGAATCTGGTTGATTTTGAGGCTTCCCATTCTGCTCGCCTCGCTGAAATTAGCGAGTCACAGCGGGCTGCTTTGGCAAGCATACAGGATTCCATTGCCACCCAATCTGCAGCTCTTGCCCAAAACCAAGATCAAACAGTCTCACTGGCTGCTCAACTTGCTTCCATCTCAGCTCAGCTTGCTAGCCAAACCTCCTCGGGGGTGGGTTCCGACTCCCCCGAGGTGAGTTTGGACCTTACTGCACCTGAGGTTCTTTTAGCCACAGGTTCTGCTCAACTAGCCAATATCAACATAACCTCTGATGCAAATATCTCCGGTAAACTTACAGCTTATGAGGCCACTATTTCTGAAACTTTCAAAGCTTTAGGCCAAACTTTCCTGGGTAATACTACCATTGCAGGAGACTTAAGCGTTGACGGGACCATGTCTGTTTCTGGAAGTTCCTTAAGTGCCTTAGGCACCCTATTCCTGCAAAATGGACCTTTGGCGGAAAAGGTTGACTTCTTTAACGGTAAGTTAACCATTGATAAAGATGGAAACATTAAGACTCTGGGTGAAGTGGCAGCAGCCTCTATTGTTACCAACAGACTGACCATTTCCAACCAGCCTGTTGCAACCTCTTCTGCTAACACCTCCGATGGTGGGACGCAGTCACTCCTCGAAGGTGGATCAGCGGTGGATGCATCTATTGGTTCAGGCAAGCTTTTAGCAGGTCAAACCACGCTGACTATCCCAACCACCCAAACTTCCCCAACCTCAAAAATCTTCTTAACCCCAAGGGCTAGTACCTCGGGGCAAGCCCTTTATATCTCCCAAACCCTGCCCGGGGAGAGCTTTACAGTTAAACTTGATAATGCTTTGGATCACAACTTAGACTTTAACTGGTGGATAGTGGAGGTCCAGTAGCTTGCAAAATAGATAGCTACATTATTTTAAAAGGCAATGATTGATAAATATGTATATTGATATAGTTAATGTCAGTTGCTTTTCAGGTGCGTATTTCTTATGGTAAAAGAAGGCTATTTTTATGGATAATTTATCGGGCATAAAAAGATTAATAAACAGTTACGGCGAAATAGGACTTAAGGCAGGAATGATTTTGGTTATCCTCTCCACTTTCTTCCTCTACACCACTATTTTTACCGAATTTTTTGACACTCCGAAATTTTTAGTGGTTTCTATTTTCACAGCCTTACTGCTTGTGGTATGGGTATTAAAATTTGCTTTTTCCGGCAAAGTTGTATTTTTACGGACTCCCCTGGATATTCCTTTACTTTTACTTTTGGCAGTAGCGATTGTATCTACTGTCTTATCTCCATCTCCGTACGTTTCCGCTTTGGGTAATCAGCTTAAAATACACGGCTCCCTTGTTAGTTTAATTATTTACGTCGTGTTTTACTTTATGCTGGTTAATAATTTAAAACCTGCAAAAGGCATCAAAGGGATATTTACTATAGCAATAATAGCTGCTCAAGTCTTAGCTGTGCTAAGCCTGCTCGGGTATGCGGGATTTAATATGCTGCCTGAGTCCTGGATGAAATTCATAAGTTTTAATCCGACAGGCTCAGCCTTTTCTACTACAGCAATCCTTGCCCTTTTAGTACCATTTATCATCATGCAGCTTTTATCTTCCTCAAAACCGGTGTCTATTATCCTTAATTCAGCATTCCTGCTTATATCAGGCGCCGCAATTGCCTTGCAGGGATCATGGGCAACATGGATAGCTGCTCTTTTTGGAGTCATCGTTACTCTTTCTGTAATTAATCCGTTAAAACACGGCATTAAAAGTCTTAAGCCTTTCACCCTGATGGGACTGGTTGTCCCCCTGGTTATTATTACCACCATAACAATACTTTCTTTTATTCCGCCGGTTGGCAAAGCTAAAAATCCAATTTATGAGAAGGCTCAGAGTTTCCCAAAAGAAATTCAACTGGGATTTTTACCTTCCTGGAAAATATCAGTGTCTGCTTTCCGCGATGTGCCTTTTTGGGGAACCGGTCCTTCCACTTACCTTTTTGATTTTACAGCTTACAAACCTGTAGAACTAAATTCCACCAAGCTTTGGAATATAAGGTTTGATTCATCTTTTAATGAATACCTGCAGGTTTTGGCAACACTGGGAGGCATTGGACTTTTGGCACTTTTGTCAATGACTGCGCTGTTTATTTCTTCAGCCTCTTCTGTCATCCTGAGCGCAGCGAAGGATCTCAAGATTGAATCTGGAGATTCTTCGTCGAGGACTCCTCAGAATGACAATCATAAAGTAGCTCTGGCTGTTTCCGGTATCGCTTTCTTCATAATACTGGCTCTGCATGCTGCTACTTTAGCAGTATGGGTGATCGGCCTTTTGATTATTGCTTCTTTCATGGTAAGTTTGGGCTTGCAAAAAAGATCAGGCGAAGGAAATTTTAAGGACACTTTTCTCCGCATCGCAGCCGTCACCCCATCATCAAACCTTCCGGAAGAAACCATAAAGGTCAATGCTCTGCCGGGAGTGCTTTTGGTTCTTTCTATTGCTTCTGTACTTTTTGCCTTTTTCTTCGGTGCAAAATTAGTTCTTGCGGATTATCATCACAGACTCGCTTTAAATGCACTTTCTCAAAATCAAGGGATAATTGCCTATAATGAGTTAGTGGTTGCAGAAAAACTCAACCCCAAAAATGATGTTTACAGGGCAGGTTTAGCGCAAACTAATTTTGCCTTAGCCAATGCCATTGCCGTTGCCAAAGCGCCAACCGAAGCTTCTCCTGCCGGCAGCTTAACAGATGCCGACAAACAAAATATTCAGGTTTTGCTTCAACAGTCAATCAATGAAGGCAAGATTGCTGTTGCACTGTCTCCCAAATCTGCTATCAATTGGGAGGTTTTGGCCCTTCTTTACAGACAAATATCAGGCGTTGCCACAAACGGCTTAGCTTTTGCTTTGGATTCTTACGGCAGAGCCATTATGGTTGACCCCTTAAATCCCCAACTTAGGCTTAATGTTGGCGGAGTCTACTATGCCAGCAAAAACTATGACATGGCCATCCGGTTCTTTACCGATGCAATTAATTTAAAACCTGATTTTGCAAACGGCTACTATAATCTCTCCGTAGCCTTAAAAGATAAAGGGGATTTAGAAGGCGCAAAAACTTTAGCAGAAAAAACCTTAACATTGGTAGATAAATCCTCCTCAGATTACAAAACTATCAGCGATTATCTTTCCAACCTAACCAGCGAACTTGAATCTAAAAAAACTCCTTCCGAACCTCCTGCCGCCAAAACAACCGGAGCCTTGCAAAAAGACCAGTTGCCTAAAGTAATAAACCTGCCCAAACCGACTAATATTGCCACTCCTGAAGCTGTTAAGAAACCCCAGCAATAGTATTAAGTATTAAGGTTGAGAAAGTGGACCTGCCGGGAATTCCTGCCCGCCGCGCCTTGGTGGACTCACCGAGAATCGAACTCGGAATTGTACAATGCGAATGTACCGGTATGCCATTTACCTATGAGCCCGCGCGCTATGGCAGGCGGGGAACCCGGATCCCAGCAATGCGAATGCTATGTTCTGCCGTTGAACCACAGGCCCCTGAAAATAGGGACAAGTATCAAGTATTATGTATTAAGAGTTAAACCTGCAATTTTCCATAATGCTTACTCCCTAATACAAATCCCTTACCCTTGTGGACCCGAGCGGAATCGAACCGCTTATACCTGACTGCCAGCCAGGAGTTTTACCGGTAAACTACGGGCCCGGAAATAATTTAGTTATAATTATTATAACGATTATAATAGTTATTTGAATTTATTTCAAAATAGCGAGCGGATTCAAAGCAATGCCTTTATACCTTAACTCCAAATGCAAATGCGTGCCTGTAGATCTTCCTGTTGATCCCATTTGACCTATTAATTGCCCTCTTGAGATAATTGCTCCGACTGATACATAAATATTAGACATATGCGCATACAAAGAAGTATAGCCGTTGCCGTGATCTATTACCACCCTATTTCCATACCCCGAGCTATCAGGCCAGCCGGCCACAATCACCGTCCCCCCATCAGATGCAGCAATGCCCGGCGCAGACCGGTCAGCAACATCAATAGCCGGATGATACCATGAGAAATACTGGCTTAAAACACCTCTGGTAGGCCAGATAAAGTTACCTCCTCCCGGAGCTGTAAAAGCCGGGGATGAAGGCCCCCGAGCAAGATATTGAGGTTGAGGCTTGGGCTTTGGAGCCTTAGTCTCAGGCGGCACTCCTCCGGGGACAATCAAAACTTGCCCTGCCCTAAGACTAAGATCATCAGGAATATCATTAAAAGGATAATCCAAAATCGGCTGCTGCTCAGCAGAAAACTTTTTCGCTACAGATTCCAATGTATCGCCGGATTTTACCGTATAAGCTACTCCGCTTTCAGGCAAAATCTTTAAAACCTGACCTGGTTTGATAGCGTCTCCTTTTAAATCATTTGCCCACCTGATGGTGTCGCTTGTAATCCCAAACTTTTGCGCAATAGTAGATAAAGTATCCCCCTTCTCTACTTTGTATTCGATAATTTCAGACCGGGGTTTTTCAGAAACACTGGTATGAGGATCCAAAGAACCGCTGATTACAGGACCGTTTGGAAAAGGTTCAAATGCAGAGGCAAAACGCGGGTCAGGTCCGCCTATTCCCGGGTAGGTGGAAGAAATTAAACTTTGTCCCCCGAATACACCGGAAGTCAAAATCCCCACAGACACCAAACCCAACATAGAACCATGCCAAAATCTTTTTTGGTGGATGCCGCGGCCGGTCATTAAAATATCTTTAATAAAATCTTTAAAACCTTCAAATTCCCAGGCAAAATATTTTACTTTACGTTTGGAATACCAAATTAAGGCATGAAATAAGGCTTGAAAATCATCCCGGAGAGAATTCACGGAAATTATTGTAACAGGTCAAGTCAACCCTTGTCATTCTGATCCTGAGCGAGCAAAGCGAGTCGAAGGGGAAGAATCTCTAGACTTGTTCTAGATGCTTCTGAAATAAATTCAGAGATCCTTCAGCTAATCGCCTCAGGATGACACTGTGTGTCACTTTACATCCTTAAGCGTGCCCAAAAACTCTTCGTTTGAGGCTGTCTTTATTAATCTTTCAAGGAAAATTTCGGTTTTTTCATTCTCATTTAATATCCCGATCATTCTTCTCATAATTATCATCTGTTTATAAATACTTTCTGGAAAAAGCAGCTGTTCTTGTCTGGTGCCGGAGGCTTCTATATTAATAGAAGGATAAATTCTTCTCTCTGCCAGCCTTCTGTCCAAATGCAGCTCCATATTGCCGGTGCCCTTGAATTCTTCATAAATCAAATCATCCATTCTGGAACCTGTATCTACTAAAGCAGTGCCGATAATAGTTAAAGATCCACCTTCCTCACAGTTTCTGGCAGCGCCAAAAAAGTGTTTTGGAGGATATAGAGCCACCGGGTCAAAACCACCCGATAATGTGCGTCCTGAGGGCGGTACAGACAAATTGTAGGCCCGTCCAAGCCGGGTTATAGAATCCAATAAAATAACAACATCCTTACCGCTCTCAACCAGTCTTTTAGCCCGCTCCAAAGCAATCTCAGCCGCAGTAGTTTGAGATTCTGCCGGTTCATCAAAATTACTGGCTATCACATCGCCTTTTATTGATCTTGAAATATCAGTAACCTCTTCCGGTCTTTCCCCCACTAAAACTGCCATCAAGATAACGTCAGGATGATTTTTAGCAATGCCTGCGGCAAGGTCTTTTAAGATAGTAGTTTTACCTGCTTTTGGAGGAGATACAACCAAACCTCTTTGTCCAAAACCAATAGGAGAAATTAAATCTATCACTCTTTGCGAGAGCGGAGATTTGCCGGTTTCTAACTTTAAATGTTTGTTCGGATAGATTGCTGTTAAATCTTCAAATTTGGGTCTTTTGACCGGCCTGCCGTCGGAGGAAATTAATTTATCTGCCTCGACTCCGTTAATTTTGTTTACCTGCAAAAGCCCGAAATATCTTTCTGTTTCTTTTGGAGGCCTTGCTGCGCCCTCAATAAAGTCTCCCGGCCGAAGCCAAAATCTTCGGATTTGGCTGGCAGAAATGTATACATCTGCATCAGACGGTATATATTTAGGTCTTAAAAACCCATGCCCTTCCGGCATAATATCTAAAATCCCGGAAACTTCTTCTGTGGGAACATCGCGATCCTGATAATCTCTTCCTGCTCCGCCCGCGGACCGAGGCGAGCCGCCATTTTGGTAGCCGCCGCCGTTACCCGCTCCGCCCGCGTAGCGAGGCGAACCGTATTTTGGACGATAACCATAGCCTCCCCGATCGTCATTGCTTTTATTATCAAAATTCCCACGCTCTCCGCCAGCTGGCGGATCGCCCGGAATAACAGGAGCAGATGGCTCTCCCACCAACTCTTCTGGAGAATAGCTTTCAGTCTTCAGACTCGCTGCGCTGTCAGCTTTCAGACTGTCTGACGACTGACTGCTGACGACTGACGACTTTTTTGGTTTAAATGAACGGGTGCTTGGCATAAATTATTTTCAGTTATTAGATTCGTCGGTAATTAGAATAAAACATGAACGTATGAAATTAGTGTATCTTTGTTTGGAAATTCCGTTTACTGAGGCTAACCTATTAAGTATCCCATATCTTTATTACTCTGTCAAGAGATAACACACAACACTAAGATTTTTCAGGCTCCTTAGATTCAGATGCATGCCTGTTTTCTATCCTGGTAACATTTGAAACAATCCCTTCAGGACTTTCATGAGATGTCAGCTTTGCCACACCGCCATAAGGCAAATAAACCACTGTAGTATCGCCTTCCCGGAAATCCTGGCTGCGTACTACCGCTACTCCATCCTTACCAACCCTCATCCGGTAAACCATATCAGAATCAACCGGTTTACCGTCTTCTGTTAGCATAGGTTTAATAACATGCCCATAAATAAAATAGTGGGGTTTGGTCAGGGCAATCAACTCCCGGGCTCCTTTAACTGTCTGAGGATGCTCGCCAAAAGGCTGAAGATTGTGTCTATCTAAATCAGGCATGCCATGAGCTGCTATCACCACCTGCTGTTTTCTAAAGTAGGCAAGCGTCGCCGCCTTTCTTATGGTTTCTTTATCAGCTTTTTCCATTTTGTCCATATTCATCAACCCGTCAAAAGGAGCCAGAATATGCAGACCAGACTGAGTCCAAAGTAATGCAACACTGTTAAGCATCTGTATTCCGTGTTCGTTGAAAAACAATCTGGCCACAAAGGGACGTTCATGTTCAGGAAGAGGCGGCGGCAACCAGCCTTCTGGCAATGGATCTGGAGCATCAATCCCTTCCTGAAAATCAGGTGGTATTCTCATATCCCAATTACCTCCCAAAATTTTTACATTAACTCCCTGTGCAATCAGACCCTCTTGATAAATACCTAAAAGTCTTCTGGCGTTCCCCTCCACCCCACTCACCAAAGTTCTTTTAACCTCTCGATCCAGGTTAGAAACATAATGCCCATAATGAAAGCGGGTATTAATCCACCTGGCCCGCTCAGCTAAGTTTAAATTACCCATTTCCTGCTCAATTTGTTCCAAGGTTTTACCTCCTAAAAAGCGCTCATAAGTTCCCAAGTGAAACAGTCCTGTTCCAAGGCTAATCATATTTCCATTGGGCAATTTTACAGGATAGGCTAATAATTCCTCATCTTTGATATCCGGATTCTTTTTAAATTGGCTCCTGATATTATTAAACGCCAGTTCGTAATACATACGCTGAAGAGTCCTCAATTCATCACTGGTTGTATGATCACCTAAATCAATGAATAAAGTTGGTGGTTTTTCTAAAACGGAAGCTAATTTTTTCTCCACAGGAACTGTTTCTATAAGACCTGCAACAAGAGGACGAACCTCATTTTCATATTTATCGCCGTAAAGTTGAGGCAGCTTATTAAATCCCTCTCCACTACTAATATTAAAATCAGAAAAGTATACAACTGTCTCTAAAGCAGTAACAGATCTCCCGCTCGTTACCGGGCTAAGCTTTGACCACCCATTAAATACTTCTATTTTTTCAGGCATATAGCGGTAAATTATACCAAATCTATAAACTTCCGCGGTTAATACACCCAATTTGCTTTGCAAATTGCAAAAGCCGCGGAAGACCCCTAACCTTACTTCGCTCGCCTCGCGAAGCGAACCTTCATCCCTTCGACAAGCTCAGGGTTTTGGCGAAGCGGTTATAAACTAAACTTAAACTCTTTAACTAATATTCTTGGAAAGTCAAAAAACAAAAAACAGGGAATGAACAATCCTAAATTAAGATTCGGATTTGAATTTGCGGTCTTCCCAAATATAGGTAGGATCATCCAATAAGTCTTTTTTAATCTTTTTAAATCTTTTCATTCCCAATCCTGCCGGAACAAAAGCCAAAGCAGACCACGCTAAAAGAGGCAAACCTGTTTTAGGTAATTGGGTTACAACCTGAGGCTGGACCACAGCTGCCCGGACTACTGCCGGCTGCGCTGCTCCCACGCCAACATTTCCAAAATTAATATTGTTATTATTGTTGTTTACATTGTTGTTGGTATTGCTGTTGTTGTTGTTATTGGTGATTATCATACAAATAACCTGACCGTTTTGCAGCACCGGCACAAACCCCGGCGAACAGTTAACCCCGCCTTGCGGTGGAGCCGGAGGTGTTGGAGTAGGTATTGGAGTAGGTATTGGAGTAGGTCTTGGAGTAGGTGTTGGCACAACTACTGCCGCAATCCTGAATTGCTGTCTTTTTACACAAACATCAGAACAATTGTTAATATCACCTTCGCAACGCCTCCACGAATGGGTCCATGTAAAAGTCCCCGGCCCATCCGCAGTGCAGGTCTGGCTGTTCCAGGGGCCGCTGCAGTTAAATACTGCTCCGCTAAAATCATCATTTATATGAGTTGATGCGTCGCCGGAAATAGCAAAATTGATCCTGTTTCCCGAATTCACTGCAGCAGGCGAAATAATCAAAGCTACGGCTGCATCATTACAAACAGGTCTTACCGGCTGTACCGGCGGCTGCGGTGATGCCGGAGGAGGAGGCGCAACCTGACATTGCCCCAAATTACCTTTATCCTCGACTACTTCAAATCTTTTGGCTTGAGTACAACTGTTGGTAAATTCCCGGACTATAAAAGTATGAGTAGGGTCTCTGCCCTCCAAACCAGCAGTACCTCCGCATTGGGGAAAATCTCTGGGGGTTTCTGTACATGCCGGAGGAGGAGGCGGTGGCGGGATTGGTATTGGATTCTCAGCGCGCGCTAATTGAGCACTGTTTATAACAATTTCCTGGCCGCCTGCCAAAATAAATAGAGAAGCAATTCCGATCAGAAGAAAATAGGAAAATTTTTTCCAGAATTTAAGGTTTTTGAGAATATTCATAATTACCGATGTACTATACTATAGGATCGCTTATTTGTCAAGAGGCATCTTACCTAAGAATTATTGCAAATTGATGTACGATAGCGATGGGTATCAGGTAAGAACTTAGTAAGACTTAAAAGTTACGGTCTCTATTGGGGACTAGTCCCTGCCCTAGACTAATCCCCAATACAAACAATAACCATTGTTAAATCAATTCCTTATTTTGAGGTTATATTGTATACAATACTCAAAAATCAAAGCTAATTTGGGGTATTGACAACTCCCTCAAATTTGCTCTATTGTTATTTTAGAAAGCAACTTCTATCTGCTCTTGAAGTTGTTTTCGAAATTAATAAAAGGGCATTGCTATTCGAGTCCGTCTGCGGTAGTAATGCTCTTTTTTTTACTTATTTTTTAACTCCGGACCATCAGTATTAACTGTTGATCCGCATTAGTCAGAACTTTCTTAACTTGTTCCGCCACTACATCCACTCTTTTAACTCTTAATCTTTTCTCTTTTTTAAAACCGGATAAAAACTTCGCAGCAAACATAAGTACTCCTACACTACAACAAAGAAAACTATTTGTCAAGTATTTCGTAACCCATAGGTTTTTTTATTCTATAAATAGGTAGACCTAGAGTTAAATTAAGCGGTCATAGATCCTTGTTTAGATTGTCGAAATAAGCTAATCTAAGGGTATACTTTTAGATATTAACCGAATAATTTGTTATGTGGATAAGTGTTTTAACCAATGAACTGGTGTGTGCCAACAATTAATCCGCCGACCCGGCGGTCTACTACTACGAAGTTTCCTTCAAAACCCGGCTCAGCCCGATCTTCATTAAGCGAATAGGACCCTAATAATGATGTATGATCTCGATAAATTATTTTTAAGCCCGTTTCGCCCCAATTTAACGTTCTTGCGATTGTCACTATACCGTTCCTGTCAACTTTTGTGGCCAAGCCCCACCAGTCCTGATTTTCGTATGGAGAGTAATTTACTACAACTGCCTCGCCGTTTTCTATTCTTGCTTCCAATTCATCAAGGTCTTTAAAATTAACCTGTTCCCTTTTGAGTCCCCCATATCTTAAGGTGGCAATCACTCTCCTGTCTTCTTCTGTAAAGTTGATACCCTCATATTCAACAGAACCGCTAATCTTAGGCGCAAAAAATGAGGCAGCTGCTCCATCCATACAATATCCGGTTGCATTTGTATCAATTCCCTTAGCTTCATCCCTTAGAAAAGCTGAAATAGCTGCATCTATTAACCAGTCCCTTGTTGGCCGCCAATAAGCACTGCGGGCCATATAGCCGTTTATAAAACGATCCAAAGCATCGTACTTATCCCAAGGGCCGCCTTTGTATAATCCAGTAGCCTCGTCACCAGCTACCACTCTATCTTGAGGCAACCAATAGAAAGACTCCTGACCCCGGGAAGGTTCATATTCTACCGGTATAATTTGAGCTTGTTTTTCGCGTTTTGCGGAAAATACGGTTGCCAAAGGCGCAAGTAATGCGCTTCTGCGATCAACCAAAGCATCTGATTCTAAAATTCCGGCAGCAGCTGTTAAAAAGGCTCCTGCCCGTTGTATCTTTGAAGGAGCAGGTGGAACCTCATTGATAATCATATAAGATCCTTTTTCCGGATTAGAAGGTTTTTGGAAAAGATTAAACAAATTAATTAGCTCACGACGTGAAATTTCTTTTGACATAGAGGGCCAATTTTACCACTATAGGGCAATATTATCAAGTAAGAGTTAGGTAAGTTTGGCAAATATCATCCGGCCGGCCGGGGTCTGAATATTCTTGGTGACTTCTGTTTTAACTGTCTGGCCTATTTTCTCAGCACTATCAGCCACAACCACCATAGTGCCGTCAGAAAGATACCCTACCCCCTGAGTTTTATCTTTGCCCAAATGCACCACCTTAATCTCCATGCTTTCTCCCGGCAGAGAAACAGTTTTCACCGCATTTGCCAAATCATTTACATTTAATACTTCTATGCCCCAAGCCTGCGCCACTCTGTTTAAATTGTAATCAGTGGTGATGATCCGGCCATGCAGACTCTTTGCCAAATTAAGCAGCTTTTCATCAACCTGTTTGCCGTTTTGATCTTTATCCCAAATCTCAATCCTGAGCTTTTTGATCTTTTTTAGCTCCTCCACAATCTCAAAACCTTTTCTCCCTCTTGCCCGCTTTAGCGAATCTGCAGAATCTGCCACCTGCTGAAGCTCAGTTAAGATAAATTTGGGCACTAAAACCAAACCTGAAACAAAACCTGTTTTGGCAATATCCAAAATCCGGCCGTCAATTATGGCCGAAGTATCCAAAATCAAAGGCCTTGTGATAGCAACTGATCCAACCTGCGGAATAGGCTGGCTAAAAGGAGTGTTGGGACGGGGAAACTTAATTATCTGGTTTGAAACTTCTGAAGAAAGTCTGTGAACTACAAAGTTCAACATGGTCATAGCTATAATCCGTATGGACCTTGCAATAGGCGGAAAAACCACATACCCTACTCCGCCTGCCGCTAAAGTCAGCAGAACCCTTATCAGAAACGATGATTCCCCCAAAAATGGCGGGATAAGCTGTGAATATATGGCCGCGAGAGTCGCGAATAGAAACGCCAAAATCAGGCGTAAAACAAGTTTTATACGCACAAAATAATTCCTTTAGGCCGGGAAGTAATGCACTAAGAAATAACCGTGGCCTAATACCCATTGTGCCACAACCATTACATAAGTATCAAGTCCGATCTTTCCCGAGGATAATTAAAATATCTGCACTACTGGGCGCTTTTTCTCCTGCAGGCAACCCCTGCAGACTCAAATTCAATCCTTTAGCCAAAACCTCTGCCTCTTTTTTAACACTTTCATTTAAAACTATAATTATTGACTGCGTATAGCCTGTGTTTGCAGCATTTTCTTTATCCAATATTTGGGCATCAGGCAAAACTTTTTTTATCTCCGGTTCAAACTTGGAAGTTAAGCCTGTTGAGGAGGTACCATTCCTGATCACAATGCCTATTGGTTTAATTTCAGCTGAAGGACTGCCGGTATTTAAGGGCGCCACATTTATAATTTTATTTGATTGCATCCGGTACAAAATAGCCTTCTGGGCGCTGTTAAAAATCAATACCTTATCGCCGTTTTGGGCGTTTTGGAAAAAGGGCTGATCTTTTAATTTTTCCAAATCTGTTACTGTAGCAAGGGTCGGCTCCTCATCCTTAGGCAGTTCCATCAGTTTCCCTACCTTAGCTGCAATCTCCCTCACTTCATCTGAGGCTAATTTAGGATTTTTCAGCTTTAAAAGCTCCTGCTGGTTTTGAGAGTATTGATAATAAAAATAGCCTGCAGAAGAAAGAGCTGCAAGTGTAATCAGAACCAGGATGAAAGGCAAAAACTTTTTAACTTTGACCACCATTTATATATAAAACATACCATAAATTAAATGTATTTCAAAACCTTTGTATTTCCTGCTCCAATACAGCCTTAAAATCCCTGATAATTGCCCAATGGGATTTTGGTTGGTTTCAATAAAGTATACATTTGTGTACCTTTCTGAAACCGTTTTTTATAATTTAAGGAATAATATACGTTTTGCTTACCCAGCCAAATTTGCCTGGCTCATATTCCACCTTCACCCACTCTCCACTATCTTCCAAAACTGTAAACTTATCCCCTGGTTTTACCTGCCCAATTTCCTCAGAAGAAGTTGAGTGATCTGCCCTGACCCTAACATAACCAAGTTCGCTTTCTGCAATGGTGACTGTTTCAATTGAAGCAGAGGAGGTAGCTTCTAAGACAGTCAATTGTGAAGCTGGAGATGATACAGCAGAAGGAGTGGCCTCCTGTTTGCTGATTGATTCTTTTAAATCTTTCACAGCTACGGCTGTCCAGGAAAAGCTGAGGTCATCTGTGGCAGGTTTAGACAATAAGATGGTAAAACCATTAACTGAACGTTTAGCCACCACAAACTTAACATCTTCCTTCAGGAAAGCTGAAGCTGTAGCTTCCCCGCCTGCATCCACCAAAGCACTGGCATTTATTACAGGTGTTTGTTCATAAGGCTTATCAAAGACCACCTCCACCTCTTTATCTCCCTTTTTAATCTTAGCTAACCCTGCCATATCACTATTAAAAGTAGGCCTGCCCAAAAAGAGAACATCTCCCTTAAAAATTACTTTGGAAATAAACTGGGCCAAAGCCTCAAAAACAGACTCCCCTTTAAACTGGGCAGGACCGGAAACTACCAGGCCCCCATCAGCTGAAAGTTTACCCAAAACCTGAAAATCTAATTTAAATTTACCACCGTCACCAACCTCGATTACCTCCAAGAGTTTGGCAAGGTTCTCATCACCTGTATTTTGAACACTTTTTGTGTTCTCTGTATCATCTTTAGTATTACTGGTGCTTACTCCCAAGACATTGGAAATATCAGCCAAATTAGTGGAATTTATACTTTCCTGAGGGCTTAATATGCTAAATCCATTATAACCCGTATTAACAAAAACCATTATTTTCCCAATACCCTCTCCATTAAATTCTCCTAAGGCCTGTGCTACTACTTTACCGGAACTAGTAGCTTTCATTCCAACCCCCGGGGTTAAAGAAGAAGTAATTTGATCCCCTGCTTTGATAGGCCCGTTTTCAGCGGAAACTTTAAGCGGCACCCTTCCTGACAAAGCGATCGGATAAAGGTTAGGGTGGGCTGCGTCTTTTACAGCCTCTGAGCTTAACGTGATACCCGGCTCAGTAGAAACAATTCCGATTATTTCCTTTTGATAAACACCCGTTGATTTAATAACAGCTGTATCATTGCCATCCCCTGCCAAAGATACTATATCTCCTGCCTCTAAATTTTGCGATGAAACATAATTTTCTGCTAAATCAGCCCCTGCTACTGTCTGGTTGGTGGCATAAATTGTCCCGGCAGTAGAACCTGCGCAAGCCGCATCGGTAGATTTTACACACAAAGAACCAATTACTTTCAAAGTAGTATCAGGAGCTGTTGTACCAATACCTACTTTCCCATCACCCAAGACAGTAACTGCAGCTGCATCGTCGTTGTTTGCAATCTGAAAAACAGTTTCCGCAGCGCCCAAATCCGCCATCCCGGTTGTGCCGTTTGACTTGGCGCCGATAATTTTAACTGCAGCCGTAGAATCTGTGGGATCAGCTGAACCCATTACACCTCTTATTGCTAAAGCCTGAGCGTCTGTATCTGAAACAGCAGTAACCTGTAAGCCTCCGGTTGTACCAGAAAGTGCTTCAAAACGGGCATAAGAGGTGGTGGTAACAAGCGTGGTTAAACCATGCGCTACATCTTTATCAGATAAGTCCAGGGTAGCATCAGTTACTACTGTATTATTATTAATAATCCCGCCTAAACCTGTTGTCCCCTGCCGGTAATGGTCAGCTGCTTCCCTTGCAGAAAGTGCCCTGTTGTAAATTTTCACCTCATCCATCTGGCCATCCATAGGGAGTCCAAAACTACCCCATTGGCCAATTACCAAATAGCTGACTCCGGCATTGATTGCGGCAGGGTAATTAGAGATAGACTTATCCTGCACCCCATTAATATATATGTAGCCATTGGTGCCGCTTTTAACTGCCACTATGTGATACCAAACTCCTACTGTTAAAGCAGAAGTGCTGGTCATATCTACAATATTTGACCCGTCATTGGAAATCCTAAGCTGGACAGTGCCTGCTGTGGAAGGCATACTAAAAAGATAAGAGTATGTCCCTCCCCACCTGCCTAAAAATCCTTGCTGCCTTAACTGGTCCACCTTAATCCAGGCTTCAACACTAATATCAGCAGTCATCTGAAGGCCTGTTAGGGTGGTTGCCTGCCCATAATCATCAGTCCCGTCAAAATCCAAACCTTTATTACTCTTACCTGTCACCCATGAAGCAGGGGTATTCCCATCACCGTTGCCTGCAGTTGAATCATATAATGTCCCTGTCCGGGAATTGATGCTGCGGTCATTAATAGTAGTACCAGACCCTTCATCCATTGGGAAATAAGCCACTAAACCGTTTTCAATAACCCCGTTGACATCCAAAGCAGATGCCGGTGTACTTGTCCCAATACCAACATTAGCATTTAAGATATTTACCTCATCAGTAGTTTGGTCATCAAACTCAATCCTTCCTGCCCCTGATCCTAAACCTATCCAATCATCATCAGTTACAGTAAGTGAAGTAGCAACTGATGGAGTAGTTAAAGACGGAGAAGTGTCATACACCACATTTCCTGTTCCTGTAGTAGAAGCCCAGGATACAGTTCCATCACTGTTTTGTAATACTTTTAAGCCTGAGGTAGAGGTAACAGCAGACAGAGTATCTAAAGAATTAGCAGCTAATATTGATCCTGCTGCTATGGTTGAGAGTCCTGTACCACCATCTGCTACCGCCAGATCAGTAATACCAGTAATTGAGCCTCCTGTGATTGTTACACCTGAGGACGAGAAGGTATTAGCTGTTACAGAGTCTGAGAAAGTAAAAGAAGGGGTGGAACCATTGGTATCAAAAGTTACAGCACCTGTTGTAGCTGCCACAGAGGTGGTAAAGTAGGCAGTACCATCATAGGCTAACCTTAACTGGGGAGTAGTGGTAGATAGTACTTCCAGCTTGTTATTTGGGGCAGTGGTGCCAATACCAACACTGCCGTTAAAGTACATAGTTCTGGTTGGTGCATCCTGGGAAGCACTTTGACTTCTTAGATAAAAGTTAACCTGGTTATTTTCATCCTCTATATAAATTGGATAAATGTCATCTCCGCCATCATTACTAAAATCAGCAATCTGCAATAATACGGCATTGCCGGTATTATATGATTGGTTATATGTTCCGCCTATTACAAGCGTCTTAGTATAATCAGCCACAGCACTTGCTACTGTTCCCCCGCTATAGCCACGCAGGTTTAATAACCCTGTTGGAGTACCTGTCCCAATCCCTATACTGGCATCTAAGAAATTAATTTCATCAGTTGTCTGGTCGTCAAATTCTAATCTGGCTGCAGAAGAACTTAAACCAACCCAATCATCATCAGTTACAGTTAAAGAGGTGTTAATGCTTAAAGAAGAGTTAACGCTGACAGCATCGGAAAAGGTAAAGCCGGCTGAGGAGCCTGTGGCATCAAAGGTTACTGCTCCGGCAGAAGAAACAGCCTGGGTAAAGTAATTTGAGGTATCATAAGCCAGTCTAAGTTGAGGGCTGGTGACAGATCTGACCTCCAATTTATTGTTAGGAGCGGCTGTGCCAATACCAACATTCCCTAAAACATTGTAATAAAGGGCAGGATTACTGGTATCTCCAGCCTGGGCGTAACCGAAGAATCGGTCAGCGTTAGTCGGAGAAGTTACATAAGCAGTCGGAGCGGTAGTGATGTTGGCTGATACAGCAGAAGTAAGCTGAACCCACTTGCCGCTTTGGCCGTTAACAGTACAGGTAAGCCAAACACTGGAACTCGGAACAGTATAACTGATCTGCCCATCCTGTGCCAAAGAATCAGAACCGCTTTTTGTGCCATCAGATAAACCGGTAACATCAGTCCAGGCATTACATACATTACTGCCGTCTTTACCGGAGGCATATTTTACCTGCATAGTGCCTACCCCCACTCCGGCCTGGTTGATATCAAAATAAATTGCATTAAAACGGTGGTCTGAAGCCCCGATATAAAACTCATCATTGGAAGGATTTTCTGCCCCAAAAACCGTGTAAGCAGTGCCGGCTGAGCTTTTAGCCTCGCTGGTATTATCTGTATAAGTTGACGTCCCGTCATAGTGATAAACTTTATCAAAAGCAGAAGGTTTTAGCGTTACGACTCCCTGCCTATTTTCAACATTAAAGACTTTATTGTTATCCCCTCCATCATAAACTGCCAAAGCACCCCACATATCCCCACCCTTATTAATCTGCACCCCTCCTGCTCCTGCACTTCCTCCCCTAACCGTTACACTGTTATTATCACTTAGTGACCCTATCACGGTGGATGATCCCAATCCAAAATATTGGCCCATATATAAATCGCCGCCGCGCACTCCATCTGCAAACCTGGCATAACCACTCACATCCAAACGCATTTCAGGATCCATTCCCAAACCTAAATTCCCTTCAATCCTGCTGTAGTTGTTAGTACCACCGGAGGGAGTTGCAACATAAAGGGCGTAATTTTTAGCAGAAGTGCCATTCCAGGTACCTGTTGAGCTTACAAAAAGGCCATACTTGTCAACGGAAGAAGTAGAAGAAGTGGCGGTATTTGTAATATATAAACCAAAATTGTTGAGTGTTTTTGCCCCGGATTCATTAACATGAAGCTTTCCAGTTGGATCAGTAGTACCAATACCCACCTCTGAACTGCCCACATCTAAAAAGAGAAGATTAGAGGCAAAATTCATATTATTGCCAGAAATAGCCAAAGATGTCGATTGAGGAAGCGATGGGATGTAACCGGTATAGTTTGATAATGTATAGGTTCTATTTCTGTCATTGGCATGGTCAAATTGAGCCAAATAATTTGTCCCTCCATAAAGCCCTAATTTAGAAAAAGTAGTGATATCCCCTACTGCCCTGATATCAGAACCGCTTAAAATTGTATTAGCTACGCTTAAGCCTTGTTCAAAATAGGGGCTGTTGTAAGGAATGGTGTATGCTCCGGTTGAATCATAAGAATCTAAGTTAGTAGAATAAGTGGTCATTTCTATTTTTCCAAGAGACGGCCTAAATTTCCAAAGCACCACATACCCATCTCCTCCATTTGCCTCAACCTGATAATTGGCAAATACCTGATTTACGATTCTTCCGGTGCTGTTAATATCTTGAATTACCCTGGTTAAAGGTGCATAAAGTTCATGACCACTAGCTATCAGAAAAATATTAGAGTTGACTTTAATAAACTCCTCCCACAGTCTTGGTCCATCATTATCATCACCCAACCCATAAGGATCTGCACCGTAATGGCCAGGATCATCATGCGCGGTTCTTGTCCCGTCCTGATTTAGAAAGCTGTGGGTTAGGAGTATTACCTCCCGATCAGTATTATCATCAAGTACTCCTTGAGCCCAAGTTAGAACATCATCTCTGGGTATAAACTCCAAAGCAAGCACTAAATATTTATGGGTACCTACATCAAACTTTACATAGTAGTTATCTGTAGAGTTATTGTAAGCACCACCAAACCAACTTTTTCCTGAAAAATAGTTTGTACCAAAATATGTATTCCAGTTGGTTACATCTCTATTTGGGATGTTGCCATAGTCATGGTTTCCAACCATCGGTACATACACAAGACTGGAGTTTTTTATTTTATCCCAACCCTCTACAGCTTCTTCATACTCAGTAGTGGTATTGCCATTTGTGGTATCTCCTGTGGACATAACAGCCTGAATATTCAAAGCTGTTTTATTATTAATAACCCAGTCATTCATCGCCTGCCAAATTGCCTGGTTGTCCGAAACCATATTTTGGGTATCCGGATAAAGAATAATTGTAAAATCATCATCAGAATCAACCGGGCCGCCAAAAGTTTGAGACCTGATAGTGGTAGCTTTAAGAGTTCCCGAAACATCCAGCGCTGATGTTGGCGCTGTTGTGCCTACCCCCACCCGGGAATTGGTAGTATCAACATTTAAAACATTGGTGCCGTCAGCCTGCTGCACCTGAAAGGCGGTTGTTGAATTGCTTCCCGGCTTGGCTAATACCTTTCCGGTGCCCGATGAAACCAAACTTAGATTCTGATTAGTGCCTCCTGATGTAAAAGTCAGCGCTCCTGTTCCCGTAATTGAACCTGTGCTGGTTCCGGTTCCTCCGTAACCCACTCCGATAACAGAGCCATTCCATGTTCCGGTAGTGATTGTTCCTAAAGTAGTAATATTTGTTGAGCCTGCCCAGGTGGAAAGCGCTGTATTTTCAACAGCACTTATGCCTAAAGAAAGCCTGGCAGTTGAACCTGATTCTGCGACCCAGTTTGAACCATTTCCTACTATAAAGTTACCATCTGTTACAGTAAGACCGGCAATAGTAGTAAGTGCCCCGCTTGCCAGCTTGCTGCTGGTAATGGAGGCATCAGCAATCTTGGAAGCAGTAACTGCTCCATCCGACAATTTCACAGATGTTACTGCCCCGCTGGCTATTTTGGCAGCAGAAACTATCCCATTTAAAAGGTTACCCTCCTCAATCCTTAAGGCGGGAATAGCCTGATTTATACTATAAACCACCAGATTCCCTTCCTCATCCCCCGGCTTTCTTCCTTCCACCATACTGGCGTTTAAATTCTCAACAACCTGCGCATCAGAAAGCTCAAGCTGGGAACCTGTAAGCCTTAATTTATAACGGGGAGACAAAACATCTTTTTTATCAAATACCAAAACATCATTTACATCCTCAATAGTCCTCTCAGACATCACGCTTTCGTACACTTGCGGGTTAACAGTTTTAACAATGCCCAAAGAAACCTTACTGAAAGGCTTTAAAGCCTGGCCCAATACATTGGATTCAATGTCCTGGGAGGTTGTACTGGCTCCTAAAACCCGGCTGTTTGAAATTCCTAAAGTCAAATTCGGGCGGTTCATCTTGTAACTGAAGAATTTCGCAGTATCTTTGGGATAAAGTAAAAAAGCTACAGTAATTATGGCCACAATCAAAGAAAAAGTGGTAACTAAAAACAAGGCAGAAAGATAAAGGATTTTCCGGAAAGCAAGTAAACCCCAAAGTCTTTGAGCGTTATCAAACACTTCCGCCTCTAAGATTCTGATACCGACATTAGGCTCTTTTTTATCTTCGTCCTTTTTAAGGCTGACGGATTCCAAAGGCTCAAGCACCTTATCCTGAAACTCTTTTTGGCGAAGGAAATACTCGCTTGCCAAAAAACTTTCCAACTCTTTCAGCTTGTAGACTCTATCTCCGGAGCTATTTCTTTGAGGCTTAATAAATCCTTTTTTCTCAAGCCTGCGCAGAGTGGATGCGGAAATCTGCAAACGCTTGGAAGCCTCGGTAATGGTTAAGGGAGCGGAAAATTTTACCTTCTCAAGTTCTTCTAAAGAGAAATATCTGTCCTTGCCGTTTGGCCTTTCGGAATGCAAAACCCCTTTTTTGTCCCAGCGCCTGATGGTATCAATAGAAACGCCCAATATTTGGGCAGCTTCGGATACAGGTATCAGTTTTTCAGTTTCTGGCAGTAGTTTAGGCATGGATTGCCTACGTATTGGTTAACCAATGCATAGGTGAGATTTTCCGTCATATTCTTATTCCACAACGATCTCAATCACGAGTCAACTCTTGACAAATAATCTGTATAAGATTGTATACTGATGTATAGGATTGTATATGATAGAAGAGAGCTTTTTTTCGGTTTCTCAAATTGCGATTTTACTAAAAGTGCACCCTCTTTCGGTCAGACGTTATATCCGTCAGGGAAAATTAAAAGCCATCAAGGCCGGAGGGAATATCCGTATCCCTCAATCTTCCTTTGAAGCTTTTACTCAAAACATCTCTGCTCCCAATTTCAGCTTAAAAAAATTACCAAAGGCTCCGAAATTTGTTTTTACGCTGGATGATCCTATTTTCCGGCTGAAAGCACGGGGTGTGCACTTAAAACAATTCGAATAATATGCCTCAACTTTCCCAACAGGTCTTTATTGATACTTCCCTTTTTGTCTCTTTTGTTGACAGAGGAGATTTAAATCACAATAAGACAGCTAAAATTTTTGAATATTTAGGTAAATACAACTTTCATGTTTATACTTCCAACCTGGTGATTATTCAGGTTTTTAACAGGCTCGAAAAAGACTTGGGCACCCTTATCAGCCATGATTTTTTAAAAACCCTGCTTCAAAGCAATATTGAAATCCTGCATCCCTCTGAAGCAGAGTTTTCTGCAGCTTACCGCTTTTTGAAAATTAATCCCCAACAACAGGTTTCTTTAGTAGACATACTTAACGCCCGTTTAATGGAAAAACACAATGTCCCAGCAATCTTAACTTTTGATTACTGGCATAACTTAATGGGTATAACAGTCTCCCGCTTAATAAATCCCTAAGGCGAGCCTGTCATTGCGAGGATCCTGAGCGTAAGTCGAAGGAGACGAAGCCTGCCTCGCGGCAAGGCGGGCAATCTCAAAAGGGATTGCCGCGCTCTCCGCCAGCTGGCGGTTCGCTCGCAATGACGACGGAGTGATTTTGCTCCATTTAGTTTGCTTCTAAGCTCGTACCCGAAACTAGACCCGAACAAAGACCCGAAATTAAGGCTATTTTAGGACTTTTCCACCACTTATCCACAATCGTCCAAAACTCCCTTTCCGTAAAAGGCCACATCTTCATAAGGAGAGGCCTTGAGTACTCAAGGCCTCTCCTTGAAAAAGATTAACCTATAACTCTAGCCACTTTTTCCCTTCTACTCCCTCTCAACCTTCTTGCTAATTTCCTTCTTTTTATAGCAAAAACTCCAGGTTAAAAAATAATCTGAGTAAAATATGTCTGCTCTATCCTACTTAAGCTTGTCCCAACTTCCCATCCTCTCGTTCTAATTTTGTGCAAAAAAGTATTAGAAATCCAGTTTTTAAAGTTGTAAAAGAAATTCCGTGTTGGATTTTCCTTGTCAATACCAAAATCAATTGTGAACCATTTTGCTAGAGGACAAATTCTTATATCTGATAGTAAAATCTATACTTACTGCTTGACTGCTCAAATGATAAATTGTATGCTATTTTTCAAGGTAAAAGCATGGATGACGACGAGCCAAAACCTCAATATAATCCACAGGAAAATCTTGCTTCAAAAACCAGAAAAACGGCACTGGAACAATCTGTTCCTCTAACACCGGATTCTGTGCCTGAAGTAAACCCTGATAAAACACCTTCTTCTCCCATTACCTCTTATGAACCTTTTAAAAACTAGGCCTATTCCAAAAACCCGGCACCTAGTTATTGTTCGAGCGTAGTCGAGAACATAATATTTATCACACCTTTATCACACCTGCCTTGCCGGCCCGCTTCGCCGCGAGGCAAGCAGGCAGGCCTCTGGTGTGTGATATTTAACTGTTGATTTAAAGACTCATTTAAGTTACCTTCAAGATAAATATAAAAACTTCACTTGACATTATGACAAATTTATCATAAAATATGGCTGGTTATAAAATACTGACTGATGTTAGGATTAAAGAATTCATAGATTCTTTAGATAGTGGAAGAAAGGCAAGGATAGATAGAGTCTACTCTCTTTTTGAAAGATATGGCAGGTTCTTGCCTGGTAAGTATTTAAAGAAACTAACATCAGATGTGTGGGAGTTGAGGCCAGGTGATATCAGGTTATTTTTAGGGATGAAGGGAAATACAGCCTATATTGTCCATGGTATTTATAAAAAAACAAAAAAAACTCCTAAAAAAGATTTAGATTTGGCAGTAAAACGGTTTAAGGAGATTTAATATGAAACAAAAGAAATTTTTAACACACAGAGAGCTTCATGATAGTTGGATGGAAGATCCTAAGTTCCGTCAGGAATATGAAAAGCTGGAGCCTGAATATGAAATAGCCTGCCAGATTATTGAGGCCAGGTTAAAAAAGAAAATGTCCCAGGAAGAACTAGCAAAAAAAGTTGGTACAGGCCAAGCAGTTATCTCAAGATTAGAAGGAATGAACGCTAAACCATCTATTTCCCTGCTTACCAGGGTTGCCCGCGCCCTCCAAACCAAAATCATTGTTACTATTCAGTAGATTTTTATCACACCTGCCTTACCCACAAGCAGGCCTCTGGTATCTGACTTTTAAACTCTATCCTATCAAGATGATATAGTAGATTTATGGAAGTAAAAACCCTTGATAAGGAGCTTGAAGATTTTATTTATTCCTTAGAGAAACAAACTATTGCTAAAGTAATTAAGACAGTTGGACTACTGGAGAAGTTTGGAAACTTGCTCACTCTTCCACACAGTAAAAAACTGTATAAAAACCTTTTTGAGCTAAGAATAAGGGGAGCCCAGGAAGTTAGGATTTTTTATGCTTTCCATAAAAATCAGGCTGTTTTGCTTCACGGTTTTATTAAAAAATCCCAGAAAACCCCACTAAAAGAATTAAACTTAGCCTTAAAGAAACTTAAAAGCTTGACTTAATATAACATATATGTTATATTACTTTTATGAAAAGCTTTAAAGACCTTAAAAAGGAATTGTTAAAAGACCCTGAGATTAAACAGGCTTACCAGGAGCTGGAACCTGAGTTTGCCTTAATTGAGGCTATAATTAAAAAAAGGCTGGAAAAAGGGCTTACCCAAAAAGAACTGGCTAAAAAAATAGGTACCAAACAATCTGCTATTTCCAGGTTTGAATCAGGTGAATATAACCCTTCTCTCTCTTTAATTACCAAAATTGCCCAGGCATTAAATGCCAAAATCAAAATAGAGATTATTTAACCTGGAACTCATCATACCTCCAATATATGATATATAAATTTGACAACATGTTATGCCAATGCTTATAATATACGTATATGAGCGAAGGTGAACCGAGCGAAAGATTAAGAAGAGGTCCAATAGTAATCAAAGATTCCCCATCTACTGAAGCAGTAACACCACCTGCAAGTCAAGCAACAAGACCTAAGCTTGTGATTAGGAGAGATCCTGATCCAAAACTTATAATTGAACGAGAACAAAGGTTTATTAACACTAATAATAAGCTTGTGATTGGGCCAGAATCCACGGTTCAAACAGGATCAACTAGAAAAAAATCTAAACTGGTTATTACATATTCCCCTAAATCTAAGGTAGTAATAAAATAAAATTATTTACCTAAAACTAATTTTACTGCTTCAGAGAGGGATTTAGCATTTTCAGAGGAGATTACCTTTGTAAACCCAAGCTTTTTAGCCTCAGAGGTTCTTTTGTCCAAAAACCTGACAGGTCTTAGCTCCCCCAACAGCCCTACTTCTCCAATAAGAACTGTCTTGGAGCTAATAGGCGCATCATTTAAAGAAGATGCTATTGCCAGACAGATTGCTAAATCAGCTGCCGGTTCAATAACCCGAAGTCCGCCAGTCACGTTTACAAAAATATCTTTATCAAAAAGCGGCAGCTTCATTCTGCTTTGCAGAACTGCTACCAAAAGCTGTAAACGGTTGTTGTCTATACCTGAACCGGTTCTTCTTGGCATCGGAAGGAAGCTTTTAGTCACCAGTGCTTGAATTTCTACCAAAAGCGGCCTTGTGCCGTTCATGGTAGCCGCTACAGCCGAACCCGGAGCTTCCATCCGCCGGCTGGCGGATTCAAGGAATAGTTTGGAAGGATTCTTTACCTCTATCATACCCCCTTCTTCCATTTCAAAAACCCCAACCTCATCAGTCGGGCCGAACCTGTTTTTGGTTGATCTTAAAATCCTGAACTGATTCTGCGGATCGCCTTCCAAGGATAAAACCACATCCACCACATGTTCCAAAGTTTTAGGGCCTGCTAAATTCCCCTCTTTTGTGACGTGACCGACCAAAAATATCGGGATTTGTAAACTTTTGGCAATAAGCTGCAAACGATGGGCGCATTCACGCACCTGACCCACGGATCCTGCAATAGATTCCAAATCCTGAGTTTGAAGTGTTTGAATTGAATCCACAATTACCAAAGTGGGTTTCGCGGCTCCTATAGCCTCAATAATATTATCAACATCTGTATCGCTTAAGATTGAAAAAGAGGCCTTGGGATTTATCCTGTCTACTCTTATTTTGATCTGCTGGGCAGATTCCTCACCAGCTACATAAAGGACAGAAGAGCTATTAGCTTTGCGCTGTTCGCTTTTAGCTGCCAATAGCGAATCGCTAACAGCTAATGGCTTATTTATATTCAATGCCAGCTGCGTAAGCAACGTACTCTTGCCTATTCCCGGATCACCTGAGACTAAAATTAAAGACCCGGGTACAATCCCCCCGCCTGCCATCCGGCTAGAGCCGTCAGGCGACTGGCGGGCAGGCCCTCCCAACACCCGATCAAACTCCTCCATGCTTGTACTTATTCTTTTATAATCTGTTTTTTGAATCTTTGACAAATTTACAATTTGTGAGTCGCTAGTCGCCAGAGTCGAAAGTCTGGATTGTTTTCTCCTTGACTCTAGATTCTTGACTCTTGACTCTATTTGTTCCACAAATGAATTCCAGCTGTCACACTGAGGGCATTTACCAAGGTATTGAGGCGACTTGTAACCGCATTGCTGACAAATATACGAAGAAATAGCTTTTGGCATGAAGGTATTATACAGTAAACTATATTGTCATTCTGAGCATAGCGAAGAATCTCTTGACTCGTTCAAAGAAATTACTCGCATTCGCGAGAGATCCTTCGGTCGCTTTGCTCCCTCAGGATGACAAATAAGGAGATTATTTATATATCAATCCTGCTGTAGAAGTCACAAAAGGAGCCAGGATAACTCTCCTTCTTATTGTGTCTATGCTGTCTACCAAAAGCGTGACTGTTTTTCCAACCTCATAATTTGCATCAGGATTCATTTTTGCTGCCGGCAGAAACCCTTCCACCTCATCAGCCAACCGCAGGGTTACGCCCTGTTCTGAAACAGAAAGCACCTCTCCCTTTATTACATCATCCGGAGTGTAGCTTTTTGCAGCTTTTGTAAACGGATCTTCTTTCAGTTGTTTTATGGATAAGTTTAACCTGCCTAACTCTTCATCCAAACCCAATATTAAAACTTCAACGCTGTCACCCCGCGCATAATCTAAAGACAAATCATCCACCTTGTCCCACGAAACATCAGAAATAAAGACCAATCCCTCGGCACCGGACACATCCACCACCAAACCAAACGGCAAAACAGCCACAATCTTGCCCGTCATTTTTTGATCTTTTTTAAATTCAGACAGCTTCTTTTTGACTTCATCGGAAACTTGCCCGCGCTGGGAAAAGATAAGCTTATTATTGTTTTGATCCACCTCAATAACAGTGATCGTTAAATCCTGGCCTATTAAATTTTCCATTCCTTCCCCTGATTTGGACAAAAGCTCAAATCCGACCTGAGAGTTGGGCAAAAATCCCCTTGTGCCTGCAGCCTCCACAATTAAACCGCCTTTATTAACTTCTATTACTTTACCCTGCAGTTTGCTTTTTTGATTCCGGGCGCTTACAAATTTAGACCAATCCATAGGCCTTCTGCCTCGAAAAGATTTCCCTCCACGAAATCCCCCTCTGCCGGAAGAACGCATATCGCGCATTGCTATTGATTGCCGGTCAAAAGACAAGACTACCTGACCATGTTCGTTTTCCTGCATGCTGACAAAAGCTTTAAGCTTATCCCCTACTTTTAAATCTTTTAATACCGGTTGCGGAATTTCCCGGGTTGCAATTGCACCTTCTGATTTGGTGCCTAAATCTAAAACAATTTCTTTATCGGAAATAGAAACAATCTCCCCTTCAACTTCTTGTCCCCTGTGAAGAGTGGATAGCTTTTGTGGTTGAGAAGCTAAAAGCTCCTCCATAATAGATTTTGAAGAATTAGTTAATGAGTTTTTTGACAAACATGGTCACCTTGCTTTCTTTGATAGTTAGCTATTCGCTTTTGGCTATTGGTCATTCGCAATCTCTTGCGAAGAGCTAACAGCTAGCGGCTAAAAGCTTATTAAAATCCCGGCAATGAGGTATTTTCACATAACCTTTCGGATACATTATCGTCCCCGCTAAGCCGTTTCACTTCTGAGTTCGGGATGGGATCAGGTGGAACCGACTCGCTCAAATCACCGAGGAACCTATATTATCAAAATAAAACCGGAATTTCAACACACAAAATTAAGGAGCTTTGCACTTCAAAATGTGAATACGGACTTGACAAGCTGTTAGCTTTTCGCTATTGGCTATTGGCAATTTCTTGCTAAAAACTAACAGCTAATGGCTAAAGCCAGTCGAAGGCTGCCAAAAAATCTCAACGATGACCATTAGTATTGGTAGGCTAAATACCTTACAGCACTTACACCGCCAACCTATCAACCTGGTAGTCTCCCAGGGGTCTTACAATCCCTTGCGGGATTGCTTTTCAAGATTCCTCATCTTGGGGTCTGCTTCGTGCTTAGATGCTTTCAGCGCTTATCAGAAAACAACGTAGCTACCCTGCGCTGCACTTTTGGTACAACAGGCACACTAGAGGTTGCCTCATCTCGGTCCTCTCGTCATTTCGTTAGCTCTAATTTCTTAGAGAATCAGACTATATCTTTTCCGTCGCCTTCACGTTACGGAATTGGCATATAATATGAGTTTAATTTCCAGAATATCTGGTACCTCATATATCAGTCGTTACAGGGACATCTTCTAAAGCATTCCTTTGCGATGAAAAATAGTTATAACTTTGCATCTTCTTAATCCAAATCGCAGTATTTTGTTTGAACAACATCTTTTGCTGTAATTTTGGAATAATCTTTAACATCAAGTTAACTTGTTTTTTCTTAAATCGCAGGTATGGCTTAAGATTGACGAGAACTTCAAATACTCTTTGAAATCCTTCAATACGTAGTTCACTAATATGATCACGCCGGGTATAAATATACCCGCAATCTAAAACCTCTTTAATCCATTTAATCTTATCAATATGACGACTATCTTGATAAAAACAAATTACTGTTTTCACCCTAAAAGTCTCTTCACCTGCTTTCCGACGGTGCATCTGAAGCATAATACTTCCATCACCATCCAGAAAACCTGCAATATATGCAAGATCTAGTGGATTTGCTTTAGAGAGTCTTCCCACGGTATTACCCATTGACTTTTTTGTTATGGATTTAGCATAGAACCAAACTAAACCCAAAGTCAAGAGGGCTTCACCGTTTTTAGCCAAGTTGTCAAGGTCGATTTCTCGACCAAGTAGCAATTTCTTACTAGAGACAACTCCCCTCAAGAATCAAAACGCCCATACTGGATAGAGTCCGAGCTGTCTTACGACGCTCTGAACCCAGCTCGCGTACCGCTTTAACTGGCGAACAGCCAGACGCTTGGGACCTGCTTCAGCCCCGCGCTGCGATGAGCCGACATCGCTGTCGGATTTTCTGCAATTACTTGCAGGATCAGACTATACCTTCATCCCGATGTATCATCGGGAGCTAGCCTTTTATTCAAGTTTTTAATCCGGAATATCCGGAACCTTAAATAATGGTCCAATGGACCAAAGTCGTTACGGGGTCCGACGTAACGTCGGACTTCCCTCGGTATTATCCTTCAATTACTTTTAGGACTTCACCGATTTTAGCTAGTAAATTTACAAAAAGACTTTTATTTCCAAGTTATAACAGCGCTACAGAATTACTTCTGCCACACCCCGATGTGTTGAGGTGCCGAACCTTGCCGTCCTTGTGGACTGTAGGGCAAGACTAGCCTGTTATCCCCGGGGTAACTTTTATCCGATAAGCCCTGACGTTCCCACGAACAATCAGGGGATCATTAAGACCTACTTTCGTATTAGCTCGACTTGTGAGTCTCGCTATTAAGCACACTTTATACCTTTACGCTTGATGCGCGATTTCCTTACGCGCTAAGTGTACCTTAGTACCCCTCCGTTACTCTTTTGGAGGGAACCGCCCCAGTTAAACTGCCCGCCAGACCTTGTCTCATTCCCTGTTTTTATAAGGGAGTAGGTAAGACCTAAATTCAAAAAAGAGAGGTGTTTCATTGTCCTCCGACGTTACGTCGGAGTCCCTCCTACGCTACACAATTTTAAATTTAAATCAGGGTCAAGCTACAGTAAAGCTCCACGGGGTCTTTTTGTCCAAGTATGGGAAGGCCGCATCTTCACAGCCATTGCAATTTCGCCGGGTCTATCCTCAAGACAGTCGCTAAGTCGTTCAACCTTTCGTGCGGGTCTGAACTCGCCAGACACAATTTTGTTACTTCTTTGATCTCTCAAAGAGACTGAGATATTTCTACTCAGTTCCCTTAATCGCTTAAGGGTTCAGACTATATCATTTTCCCGAAATTTCGGGATCTTGGCGTATAGTCGTTGAGGGTTCGTCTTAGATTCTTCATTCTATCCTTCATCTTTTTAAGTTTTGAAGGATATCTAGTCATAAAAATTTCAACAACTTTAAGTACATCAGAAATTTTACTGGTCTCCCAATGATATAAACCATCATTCGTTCTAACATGAATGTTTCCGCAATTAAGAAAGTCTTTAATCAATTCAATGATTTTCAGATCTTTCATTGCTACTGCGAAAAATGGCTGTAATCTTAAACCTGATTTTTTAAAGCCACACGATCCTTCAGCATCAATAATTCCTGCCAGAAAGAAACCGATCTCATCATCTTTAAAATGATTTAAATCAATACTCTCTTTAACAAGACCATTAAGCTTAAGATCTTTTAAATCTTTACGACATTTTTCTATTACTTTTTCTCTATTTAGAACTTCAGAATCTTTACCAATTGCCGGTAAAACATTCTGTAAAAGTTCAAGCTTTTTTCTGGCTAAATCTCCCGTAATAACTGGGTGTTTCTGAAGAAAATGAAATATTATTTCAACTTTCTTTTTGCCTCTGAATTTTAGGTTATACCCTCCCTTAATTGGACTGATATTCCCTAAATTCCGACCTACTACCCCATTTATTTCTTGTAGAAGATTTCTATCTGCATTGGAAATTGTGATATCAGGCATGAAATAAAAACCTCTGCCTCTTTTATCATTTGCCCGAATTACCGAGCAACTCAACTCTCCAACACAAAAACCAGTGTAATAGAAGAACTTAGAAACTAGCGACGTTTCCTGCTGATTGACTGCACCGGATGCATTTTTAGTTAAATTGGACATTAATTCTAGTATTACCCAAAATTAACCCAAAAGTCAACTAGCACCGGATACTCAGTTATTCCAGCATATAGCCAAGTTTGCAAATATCAATTACTCGATACTGTCCCCTGTCTGTAAGGGTATTAAAATACCCTATAACACGAGGAACTTCGCTACCATAGAACAGTTATAGTTACTGCTGCCGTTCACCAGATCTTAGGCCCCAGGCTCATTCCGACTTACGTCGGAAGTCACTTGAGACAGTAAATTACTGGCACTGGGCAGGTGTCAGCCCCTATACATCATCTTTCGATTTAGCAGGGACCTGTGTTTTTGTTAAACAGTCGCTTAGCGTCTTTTGTTGTAAGTCCGACGTTACGTCGGACCAGGACATCTCCCAAAGGTTACGTCCAGCTTTCGTTGCCGAGTTCCTTAAGGATAGTTCTCCCGATCGCCTTTGTATACTCAACTCGCCCACCTGTGTCGGTTTACGGTACGGTTAAAATTGTTCTCTTACACGAGTCTTTTCCTGGAAACAGAAAATCGTCAACTTACGTCATCATAGCTCACATAAACATAAAAACGGATTTGCCGATTTCTACTTGCTTGCTATTTAAATCAGGCATTGCCTGACTTGACTATTCCACTTCGTTCACCCTTGAAAGCTCCTTACTTGCACTCCGCACAAAAGATAGTAGGATAACAGGAAGCAGTGATTAATCAAAAAGACTAGTTACTACTATCCTTCTTCCTAATATCCTCTGTGCGAAGCACAAGAGGACTTGTCAGAACAACCTCAATACAGGAATTTTAACCTGTAATCCATCGGCTACTCCTCCAAAAGGAGGACTGACCTTAGGACCGATTAACCCCACGCTGATTAACATTGCGTGGGAAACCTTGGGCATTCGGCGATTACGTTTCTCACGTAAATTCGCTACTCATACCGGCATTCTCACTTCTATACAGTCCAAGTCGCCTTACGACAACTATTCACTCCGTATAGAACGCTCCTCTACCGCCTCGTGCTCCACACAAAAGATAGTAGGATAACAGGAAGCAGTGATTAATCAAAAAGACTAGTTACTACTATCCTTCTTCCTAATATCCTCTGTGCGAAGCACAAGACCCAAAGCTTCGGTAGCAAGTTTAGCCCCGATTCATTGTCGGTGCCACACTCCGTGACTAGACCAGCGAGCTGTTACGCTATCTTTAAAAGATGGCTGCTTCTAAGCCAACTTCCTGGCTGTCTAAGGAATATGACTTCCTTTAACACTTAACTTGCATTTAGGGACCTTAGCTGTTGGTCTGGGATGTTTCCCTCAGGCCCGCTCCGCTTAGCCGGATCGGACTGACTCTGAAAGTAATTGGCACAGTATTCGGAGTTTGATTCAATCTTCCAGCTTACGCTGAAAAATCGATCCAGTGCTCTACCCCTGTGCTTACCTTTCAGGCTATACCTAGATATATTTCGAGGAGAACCAGCTATCTCCGAGTTCGTTAGGCATATCACCTCTAACCACATCTCATCCCAAGTTATTGATACAACAACGGGTTCGGGCCTCCCTCCGACTTTCGTCGGAGTTCACCCTGGACATGGATAGCTCACTCGGTTTCGGGTCTATCGCATCCTTTAAATCGGGCTATTAACCCTCGCTTTCACTACGCTTCCGCCACAAAATGGCTTAAGCAAAAGGGATGCGGTAACTCACCGGTTCATTCTTCAATAGGCACGCGGTCGTATGCGCTGCGCGCAAGATAGAAGGATCATAGGAAGTAATGATTAGTCAATTTTGACTGATCACTTCTATCCTTCTCCTTATATCCTATGCGCAACGCACACTTCCACTGCTTGTCAACATACGGTTTCAGGTACTATTTCACTGAGCGTTTCGCTCTTCTTTTCACCTTTCCCTCGCGGTACTAGTTCACTATCGGTCCGAAAGTATATTTAGCCTTAGCAAGTGGTCTTGCTGGATTCACACAGGATTACACGTGTCCTGTGCTACTCAGGTGATCCTACCGCCTTTTTTGGTTTCGCTTACGAGACTCTCACTCTCTTTGGTTACACTTTCCAGTGTATTTAGCTACCATTAAAGGTCAGATATTGGATTCCTACAACCCCCTTCGATTACTCGAAGGGTTTGGGCTCCTCCCTTTTCGCTCGCCGCTACTGGGGGAATCTCTGTTGATTTATTTTCCTGCGCTTACTTAGATGTTTCAGTTCGGCGCGTACCCCTCCCGACACTATGTATTCATGTAGGGATCCCCCGCCGAGGCGGGGTAATTACTTTATTCGGAAATCTCTGGATCAAAGCTTATTAGCAGCTCCCCAAAGCTTATCGCAGCTTGTTACGTCCTTCATCGGTACTTTCGACCAAGGCATCCACCGTATGCATTATTGTTGAGTATTTTTTGGCTTTTTTCCCCGCCCTAGGCGGGGTAATTTGGCCTTCATACTATTATCCGTATTCACATTTCAAAGTGCAAATCTAGTCTTTTAGGGACTAGTAGCATGCAACAAAACTTGCTACATAATACAAATCCCTAACCCTGTGGACCGTGGCGGGCCTTCGCTTCGCGAAGCATAGTCTAACGACTATGAGCGAACCGCTCTCAGTCTTGCTAGTGGATCTTTGTGGACCCAACCAGATTCGAACTGGTGACCTCTTCATTGCAAATGAAGCGCTCTACCAACTGAGCCATGGGCCCACAACCCGAATCATCTATTTACTTATTAATTCTAAAGGAGGGATACAACGCTGAAAAATCTTCCCGCACCGGAAGATTCCAGTGGGGAGGCTATTTTATTGGTGCGTTGCTTCTCATCAAATGTGAAATAATCACTACGGGTGAGTTTACCAAAAAAGAAGGCGTTTTGTCAACAACAAACTAAGCTTTTAAGAAACTAACTTCCTGAAGAAACCAAAGATCCTGCCGAAAAAATTAGTCACCGGAGCCAGCACTCCCCGGTCTTCTGTTTTTTTCTCAAAAGAACTACCAGCAGGAGTAGATGAAACATTATTCCTGGATACAATTATTTCCCGGACTATCTTCTGATCGTCAACAATCGTCCCTTCCACCTTAATTAGGTTGTCCACTTTCAAGATCTCGTCTTTTTCCAGCTGGGCAACCTGAGAAGGATTAACAAACACAGTTTGACCGCCTACAGTAATGGTATTGGCAGTAATGCCGGTAATTTTACCTGTAATCTCAAATTTATCCCCCTTAATCTCAACTTTCTCTCCCTCCAGCTCAATTTCTGTGCCGCTTCTTACCTCAATCCTGTTTTCGCTAAATGGGCCGGGGCTGTTTGTAAGACGGTCTTCCTGCCTGATCTCAAATCCAGCCGGGCTGGGACTATTTAAAAGGTCGTCCTGTCCTCCTCTTAATTCCGCCTCTTGTCCTCTGGCTTCTGCTTCCTGCCCTCTGGACTCTGCTTCAGACCCCCTGCTTTCACCTTCTTTACCATAAGTTGGGACGATTAAAATTAAGGAAAGTAGTGCCAGTACTAATAAAATAGACTTGTTAGTTCTAAATACTAGTCTTTGATTCATGATAATGATCATAAAATCCAAGCGTAAGTTTAATATCTTAAAAAAGTAAGGAGTTAGTAAGAAAAGCAGTTATGGGAAACAGCCGTCTCCGCCGTTAAAAAGTAACCCAACTTCTGCAGCTGATAGAGCTTTTTTGTAAATTCTTACATCATCTATAAAACCATAAGCTGGGAGACCATAGCCACCCCATTTACCAATATACAAAGGTACTCCATTTGCTTTGTAAATTTTAGCGTATTGAGCTGGAACAGGACCAGCTCCCCAATCCTGTCGACAGCCTGAACATGAAGGAGGATCGTAATATAAATGCGCCTGATCATCTTTTTGTCCATTTACATAAATCTCCAAAGAAACCGTCCCATCTGAATTACCTTTTTTTACTCCTGCTATATGATACCAAGTATTAAGTGTGGGAATTTTGCCAGGACTACTGTTAAGAAAGATCGTATCTGTTGCTCCAGTATTTATATCAACAGTATGGGTGTAACGCCAATCAATAATAAAATTACTCGGATCATTACCTAGCATACCTATTAGATACGCTCCACCCCACTTAGCAACTAATCCTTGCTGGGTTGCTCCAGTAGATTTATACCAAAGAGAAATCGACATATCATCTTCTATTTGAAAATCCCCGGAATCGGGTGCTTCCAGATATTGGTTTCCATAAAAACCTCCTGCGTTGCCGAATGCGATAGTTTTACCTGCAACTAAAGCAGGATCCGGCGGATTGGGGTTTATTGTTGATTTTGCGTTATGGCCTTTTGCTGAATCTATTACATCAAAGCTGTTTACAACCCAACTGCTTTCATCCATTTTCCAATAACCTACCAACGAACTATCGGACAAAGAACCTGTACGATCGCACGATTCCTGAGGCAGTTCGCCGGACGGGATTCCTGAACCGCCACCCGTAGAAGCAAGTTTTTTCTGAAGAGCGGAGACGCAAAAACATCCAGGACGCTGCGAAGTGCAAGACAAACCGGGATTAGGATTATCGGCCTCTAAATCTGCACAAACCGTAAAATCAGCAGTTTCAGCAGTAAAAGGAGTATTGCTTTTTCTGCCCTCGCTTATGTAATTATAATTTCCTCCTCCGGGAGGCTTTGGTATTCCTCCGCTGCCAAAATCTTCATCATTTAATTTCTGGTATTTTTGCGTATCATATTTGAATTTCATCTCCAAGGCTTTGGCAATTGAAGCTACGTCTACCTTTTTTCGGACATCCCGGGCTTTTTTTTGGGCATTGGTAAACACAGAAAGCCCAATTGTAGATAAAAGCCCTAATATGGAAATAACCACCAAAAGTTCAATCAGGGTAAATCCCCGGGCAGAAAGTTTCATCTAACACTATTATGACCCCAGGCAAATATTTTTTGCAAGTGATACAATGCAAAATATGCAAATCGGCTATATTGGTCTTGGGAAAATGGGCAAAAATATGGTTTTGCGCCTTTTGGAAAAAGACATTAAAGTAGTTGCCTGGAACAGGTCTCCCCAACCCAGGGAAGAAGTTGCACAAATGGGAGCCATAGCAGTTGAGACACTGGATGAACTGGTTGCCAAATTAAAAACTCCCCGCATTATCTGGCTGATGCTTCCGGCCGGAGAAACTACTAATGAAATACTAAAAAAGATTATTCCCAACCTTTCAAAAGGCGATCTGGTAATAGACGGCGGCAATTCTTTTTATAAAGATACACTAAGACGTAACAGGGAGCTTGAAAAAAAAGGCATTCATTTTATGGATATCGGCACATCCGGCGGTCCGGGAGGAGCAAGAAGCGGAGCCTGTTTGATGATCGGCGGTTCTAAAGAAGATTTTAAAAGAGTGGAAAAACTGGCTAAAGCTGCTGCTGCGCCGGGCGCTTACGAGCATTTGGGTCCTGTTGGAGCAGGTCATTTTGCCAAAATGGTGCATAACGGCATTGAATACGGCATGATGGAATCAATTGCCGAAGGAATAGCAATTTTGAAAACTTCGGAGTTTAGATATGATTTCCCTAAACTGTTAGATCTTTACAACCACCGATCGGTGATTGAGTCAAGGCTGGTTGGCTGGCTGCTTAATGCTTTTAAAAAAGATGTAGAGCTGACAGATATTTCTTCTAAAATCAGCGCTTCCGGCGAAGGAGAATGGACATTAAAAGTAGCCAAAGAGATGGGCATACCGGCGCCGGCCATACAGGCGGCTTTTAAGGTAAGACAAAAATCCGAAAACGATCCGGAAAGCTCTCCTAGTAGCTTCCGTAATAAAGTAGTTTCAGCCATGCGGGGTGAATTCGGCGGCCACCCAGTGAAAAAAGTTTAAATCCGGCAAAATTCCATAGAAGGCTCAAGCCACTTCCGGCCGTCTTTTTCTATCAGTTCATCAGCCTCTTTCGGTCCCCAGCTGCCTGCCTGATAAACCACCGGTTTTTTGCGAACTTCGATCAAAGGATCAACGAAAGCCCACTGAGCTTCAATCTCCGCAGCATCATTAAAAAAAGTCTGGTCTCCCCTGATAGTATCTACTAAAAGTCTCTCATAAGGATCAGGGATATAGTGGTTATGAGGATCAATCCTGTAGCAGTACTGCATATATTCCGGCTGCAGCTTAACCTTGTGGCCGGGCAGTTTGGTTAAAATTTTAAACACTATCGCCTCGTTTGGTTGTATCCGATAAATTAATACATTCGGCTCATCTTCACCGCAATCAAAGCACTTAAACAATCTGTTAGCAGGCTTTTTAAAAACTATGGAAATTTCAGTGGCGGTCTTTTTCAGCTTTTTACCTGCCCGGATATATATCGGGATATCTTTAAACCGCTCGTTTCTGATATAAGTCTTTAAAGCGTAAAAAGTTTCAGTCGCGGAATCAGGAGCCACATTTTCCTCCTTGATGTAGCCTTCATATTGGCCAAAAACTACCTTGTCAGTCAAAGACTGAAGGTTTTTTAAGATCTTGATCCGTTCCCGGGTGACTGCCTCATTTGAAAACTCGCCTGGTGCATCCATAGTGGCAAAAGCCAGCATCTGCAGCAGGTGGTTTTGCCCGACGTCTTTTAAAGCACCCACCTGATCATAATACCCGCCTCTTTTGCCGATGCCAAAATCCTCAAGGGCTGTAATTTGAATATGGTCAATATGGTCTTTATTGATAATCGGCTCAAAAACGCCGTTAGCAAAGCGGAAGGTTAAAATATTCTGCAAAGTCTCCTTGCCAAGATAATGATCCAGCCTAAAGATTTGGTCTTCAGTAAAGTAGTTTAAAAGCAGCTCGTTTAATTCCTTTGCTGAAAGCAAATCATGCCCGATAGGCTTTTCGATCATTAATCTGACCCAGCCGCTTTTTTGTTTGTTTAAACCCACTTTTTGCAAGTTGTCAAAAACATATTTATAAAGTTCAGGGTAAGTTGCCAGGTAATAAATGATATTGCCTTCCCCGATTGTTTTTTTCAGCTTCTCATACAAATCCCGGTCTTCTATTTCCCCGCTTAAATAACAAAACTTTTTGCAAAGCTTTTGAAAAACTTCTGCCTTAATTTCGTGCTTGTGGTGAAGATTTTCCAAATGAAGGGTTTGATGTAAATAATCTGCAAGGTCTTTTTCCGACATCTGCCGTCTGGCTATTCCCACAATTATCATGTTGGCAGGCAAAAGCCCCTTCTCCTCCATATCGTATAGGCTGGGAATCAAATATTTTTGCACAATATTGCTGGTAATACCAAAAGTTACAAGAGAGAATGGTTGCATAGTTGTTTAAGGTAGCAGTTTTTTTCTTTTAAGTCATCATTGTACTGAGGCTACGTTAATGACTTGTTCTATTAAGCGGTTGGAATATCCGTATTCATTATCATACCAGGCAAAAATTTTCAGCAAATCACCGTCAACCACTTGAGTTAATTGCAAATCCACTATGGCAGATTCGGATCTGCCGATAATATCTGTTGACACCAAATCTTCCTCACTGCAGGCCACAATTCCCTGCCAGCGAGCGTCCCCACAAGCATTTTTTACAGCTTGATTGACTTCCTCAACTGTAGTTTTTTTCTTTAAAACAAAAGTGATATCGGAAATTGAACCTGTTATTATAGGCACCCGCAAAGCTCTGCCGTCAAACTTATCTTTTAAAGAAGGTATAGCCTCTGTGGTAGCAGTTGCAGCACCCGTTGTGGTGGGTATAATATTTACATAAGCTGCCCTGGCCCTTCTTAAATCATTGGCTTTGCCGCCGGGAGGAGGCCCGTCTACTAAATTCTGCTCTGCCGTTACTCCGTGAACCGTAGTCATTACGGCTTTTTCTATCCCAAATACCTTATCAATAATAGAAACCACCGGAGCAATGCAGTTAGTGGTACAGGAAGCATTGTTGACCAACTGCTCACCTTTGTAGTCTCGGGCATTAACCCCAATTAAAAACGTTTCTCCCCCTTCACCCCCGCCTCGACTCGCACGCTCGTCGGGCGAGGCGGGCTTAGCCGGCCCGCCTGCATCGCTATGCGAAGCATTGCGGGCAGGAGCAGATAAAACCACTTTTTTGGCGCCGGCAGCCAGATGCTGTTTCAACCCTTCTGCCGAAGTAAACCTGCCGGTTGACTCTATAACCACATCAACGTTTAAATCCTTCCATGGCAAATTAACAGGCTCTTTTTCCTGATATACTGTGTAGGATTTTTGATCTACTATGATAGAGTTAGCACTGCTTTTGACTTCATGATTCCAGATCCCATAAGCAGAGTCATATTTTAAAAGATGGGCCAAAACTTCCGGAGAGGTTAAATCATTGATAGCCACAATTTCGATTTTATCGGAGTGTTTTTCTATTGCCACCTTAAAAGCACTTCTGCCAATTCTGCCAAAACCATTCACAGCAACTTTTATCATCCCCTTAAGACTAACAGAAAAATATAAGCTCTACAAGGGGATTTTTTAGTACTATATTGTAAGTTACCGAGCTTTGTCCAATTTATTCCATTCCCTTTGCCCGAGCCTCCTGATATAACTGATTCCTTAAAGCTAAAAGATTTATTGCTCCTTTTGGTTGTGCGCCGAAGATCAAAGCTCCTTCTGCTATCTTTTTTGCCTCGGCCTGACGGTAGAGCTGATCATAACGGGCATCAAATGCGTATACTTGAGGGTGAGTACTTTCCGCCACATCAGTATCCGGGATTAACCTGCCGGGTTTTGCTAATTTTTTTACTTCTGCTCCTGCATGACCTGCTTCATGCACAAAATAACGGGAGAGTTTATAACTTAATGCCCCTTCAAAATAATCTAAAGGCAAATTTCTCCTTTCCAGTTCCTTAAAAACTTCCCAGGCTGAAGCTTTTAAACTCATCAAAATATGTATTTCTTTCTCATCAACAGTAATATTTGTTGATCCGGATACATGCTCTTTTTTATTAATCTCCTGCCAAATTTCTTCAAAAATTATCTTAACAGGACGAATAGGACTGGTAAGCTGGGATTGTTTATACATAAACTCTGCCATAGGTCCGTTGATGGCAACAGTGAAATTTGCGCTATACTGAGCTACACAGATACCCGGAGACCATTTCGGACAACCTGATTTATCCATATTTACAACCTCAGGCAAAAGTCCCCATCTTGGCCCTTGTTGTGCAATATTTAAAAAGCCCGCCTCGTCAATCCTTAAACCTAAGTCGGGAACTAATAATTGCTCTTGAGGCGCTGGCCCTCTGCCAACAGCTTCCGGCTTTGGTCCTGGAGTTTGGATAACAGAAACACCAACGCAACCCGTATCCAAAAAGGTCCCTAAAAAAGTTAAACCAGCCAAACCCACTCCTGCTAAAACACGCTCTTTAATTGCAAAAGACATAGAACGGGTAATTTTAACTTATTTCAGGCTCTTTTTCAAATGACTCTTTCCTATTTATCAATCCAACCAGCAGCCAAAAGTATACCAACTGTACTATTGATTGGTTCTGAAACTGAACCCAAATAAGATAAGTTATGAGGCCTGTTGTCAGGATAAAAGTATTACGGCCATGATGCTTTTGTCTTAAGTTTAAAAATAATGCCCCCAAAAGCCCCAACCAACCTAACACCCCAAAAATTCCTGAAAACAACAACAGATCCAAAATATAATTATGCGAATGGTCAATATAAAGCTCTTTCAGGCTTATTAAAACCGGGGAAATATTAAGATTTTCTTCAAAAAGACGATGCTTATCTTTTTCAAAATAGTTATTTACAGCCAGGCCGATATTTTCCAAGCCATAACCGCTAAGAGGTCTTTGCAAGGCGATCTTAAAGGTAAGCGGCCAAAGATAAACCCTTTTCTCAACCGATTCTTTGGTTAAATCAGGATTATTTGTTTGTATCGGCTTTAAAAATTCGCTTTCCAAAAGCCCGGAAGATAATTTGACGGATAAAAAAATACCCATTAAAATAAATGCCGCTATTAAAAAAAGCCCTGTTTTAAGCTTAAACTTTAACTGATCTATTAGGGCCAGACTTAAAAGAACCAACCCCAGCAAAATTGCCGACCTTGAATAGCTTACAAATATTCCTGCAATAGAAATTAAACTGCTAAAAAGGCCGAAACAGCTAAGTCTTTTTACTTGTGAAGTTCCTGTTGAAGTTTTGAACAAATAATATGAAAAAGGCAAGCTTAAAAGCAAAAACCCGGCATAAAAATTCGGCTGGCCAAAAGTGGAAACCACCCTGCCTGCATAAACCGGGACAGACTGGCTAAAAATATTCAATAAAACCCAATCTTTGACTGCCAAAAGACTGACTATAAAAGCTGAACTGCAAAGCACAAGTGCCCATTTTTCCAACTTTATTTGAGCCTGGCTAACCAATAAGGAAAACAGGCAAAGATAAGCATACAATACCCAACCCTGAAAATACGGCTCCCTGCCAAAAAAGCTGGTTGCCGGATCAATTCCGAAAACAGAAGTTAAAAACAAAACAACAACCAATAAAGCTGAGTATGTTTTAACTGCATTCCACTTTATCGCTGGCTTTCTGAGTATCCATAAAAACCCAATCAAACTAACACTTAATATAAAGAACAATATCTTAATCTGCTCATAACCAAAGGATTTAACAGCCCCGAATAAAGGGATCAGAAAGATAATTAGCAACAGAATCGTCTTCATTGTCATTGCGAACCCGCCGAAGGCGGGTGTGGCAATCTCTATTAGTTCTTAACAAGATTACTTCGTCACTGCGTTTCTCGCAATGACAGCCTAAACTAATGCTTCAATAGTTGGCAGCGTGCCTTCTGCTAAAAACTTAAGCATTGCTCCTCCGCCAACTGAAACAAAACCTTTTTGTATGAATTCATTCAGCAACCCCACTTTCCCCAAAAAACTAACCGTATCTCCTCCGCCTATTACCAATTCAGCCTTACTTTCTAAAATCATTCTTGCTATCTCAAATGTGCCCTTTTCACTTCCCATATTTGATATTTGATATTTGATATTTGATATTTTCCCCAACGGCCCGTTCCAGACAATCAGCGCAGCTTTCTCAATAACTTCTTTCCATAGTTCTACTGTTTCAACAGTAATATCTGTCCCCTGCTTATTTAAATCCCCTAACATAATATTTGATATTTGATATTTGATATTTGATATTTCTTCTACCAGCTTACCGCCAATTAAAACCGCATCTGCTTTTTGAGCCAGCACTTCTATAACCGGCAATTTATCTGCCACTTTTGCTCCTCCCATGATAGCCACAAAAGGTTTTTTCGGATCATTCCTGACTTCGCTTAAAACCCGGACCTCTTCTGCAAAACGCAAACCGGCAGCATGAGGCAAAAGAGTCGGCAGCACAGTAGTTGAGGCAGCCTGGTGGTAAGAAGCAAAAGCCTCGTTTATAAAAATATCTCCTTTATCTGCAAGTTCTTTGGCAAATTCAATCGCTCTCTCATGATCCTGAGCGGAGTCGAAGGATTCACGAAGATCAAAACGAAGATTTTCCAAAAGTATTAATTTCTGATTAACTAAATCCTCTTCATAGCCGTGTTCAATCAACCACTGGCGGACCGGTTCAACCTTAAGCTCTGCTACTTCCTTACCTTCCGGCCGGCCGATATGGCCGATGACAGTAACTGATAAGGCATTTTGCAAACATAAATTTAGCGTTGGAATTCCTGCTTTCAACCTGAAATCTTCTGCCACTTCAAAAAAGGTCGAAGACCCTGAGCGAAGCCGAAGGGGAACGTCAATATCTAAACGGAGAATAACCTTTTTACCTGATATTATTTGCGCATTTACAATCTGCATAAAATTATCTTACCACGATTTTCTAAGCATCAAAGAAATTTTTGCCGGTTTTTAGAGCCTGTTTATATGAATCTATTGTTTTAAACATGGGTTTTGGCAGTTTATTAAGATCATACCAATCCCGCTTTTCTGTTTTATCTGGCTCTAATATTTTAGGTTCCCCTGATTTCCACTCTGCTGTCAGACCAATATCCACATAGTGTTTACCGGAGTATTTTTTAAGGTTTAAAAGTCTTAAGAATTTAATGTTTTTAATCTCGATACCAGCTTCTTCACGGCATTCTCTTCTGGCGCAATCTTCAAATGATTCTCCAAATTCCAAATGCCCTCCGGGAAAAGCATATTCTCCTGCTCCGTGCGAACCTTTTCTTTTGGTAAGAAGGACTTTGTCATTTTTGAATACGAGAACACCAACGCCGACTTTAATTTGAGAAGTGTTTTTTCGAATCATTAGGTGGGCGCGCTTGGGATCGAACCAAGGACCTCTTACTTATCAGATAAGCGCTCTACCACTGAGCTATGCGCCCGAAGCTGTTTCATATTCTATCAAATAGATGTTAGAATATCCATGTTTGACGCGATGGCGAAGTGGAAACGCGGTTGTCTGCAAAACATCCATGCGCGGGTTCGATTCCCGCTCGCGTCTCCATCAAAAAGCCCCTTTAAAAGGGGCTTTTTGCATTCCTCGGTTAAATTCTTTATTATATTTCGCCTTCGGCGATAAATTGTCTTTAACCGGCTCAAATGTCATTTAGACATTTGAGCCCAAAAGAGTGGTGGGGAGAGATTCTCCTTCTTAGACATTAAGAAGAAATGCTCTCTCGGGCATTTTTGCCTGCCATTCAACAGGCGCTTGGTCCGACGTGAGTCGGACCTGGATCAAATCCGCGCTTTACTCTGTCCGGCAAAACCGGAAGAAGAGAATCATCAGATTTGAACAAAACTCCAGAAAGGAGGTGATCCATCCCCAGCTTCGGCTAGGGATACCTTGTTACGACTTAAGCTTCATCGCCAGTTTCACCTTCCTCCGAAGTACATCGGAGTTCGGGTGCCCCTGACTTTGCTGCCTTGACGGATTGGAATAGCTTAAAGCTGCTTTCCGTTCCCACTTAGCGAGCCGATTTCCGGCACTAAGCGAGCCGAAATGTTTCTTCTTAACTCATTATGAAGTGTATTCATAGTGAGCTTTAACTGCCAAACGTCTTCTAATTCTTCTTTTGTTAACTTGCGTATATCCTGACGATTTCTAACAATCTCAGCAATACGGGCAAATCTTTCAAAAGATTTTTGTTTGACACCCTCTAGTAGATGTTTCTTGAAAAAAGGAACAATCACATTTTGGATATCATCCTGCTTGGTTACTTCATAGACAAAAGTCATTTTCTTTTTGTCGTTGCCCTGAAATTTCCGATATACATAACCTATTTTGAAAAATTCAAAAACTTTATCTAAAAGTTCTTTATTATCAAAACGTTGTGTTATGAAATATCGGAGAACTATCCGACAATCAGTTCTGATTTGAACCAGAAAACAACCTTCTCCATCAGTTAAACCAACAATATAGTCTGCAGTTAACATTTCGTAGATTCCTTCGGTATTTATTCGGTACAAATCCAGATTAAACTGAATTTTACTCCTTGTCAATACTTACTATGAATCTGCTGACTTCCTAATAAGCTAAGCTTGCGAGCTTACGCTCTTAAGCAATTACTTCCTTCTTATTAGGATCTCCATGGGTCACATAAATAACTTTTCCAAACATTCCTCTAAAGTTTTCTACAAAAATGTTAGATTTCTCTCAAACCGCCCGGCCGAGATCATCTATTAGAAAACTTATTTTAATGAGGACTGTTCTTTGCCTCAGGCCCTCCGAACCAATAAATTACTCTACTGGATCTGCCAATTTTTTTTGGCTACTATGAGTTATAGGTTGGATTTTAACCAACTAGTTATTTACGCTGCCATGCGCGTTTTATATAGCATTATATTAAATACTATAGGCGGTGTGTACAAGACCCGAGAACGTATTCACCGCGGCATGCTGATCCGCGATTACTAGCAATTCCGACTTCATGGGGTCGGGTTGCAGACCCCAATCTGAACTGAGGCGAAATTTCAGAGATTAGCTTGCTATTGCTAGCTTGCAACTCGTTGTTTTTCGCCATTGTAGTGTGTTTGTGGCCCAGGGCGTAAGAACCGTGCTGACTTGACGTCATCCTCGCCTTCCTCCCCGAAAAATCGGGGCTGTTCCGCATGAATTATTTAACATACGGTGAGGGTTGCGCTCGTTTCCCAACTTAATGGAACAGCTCACGCCACGAGCTGACGACAGCCATGCAGCATCTGTGCTAGCCTGCTTACGCATTTCCCCAGTTTCCTGGGAATAGAACGCTAGCATGTCAAGCCCTGGTGAGGTTTTTCGTTTCGTATCGAATTAAACAACACGCTCCACTGCTTGTGCGGGTCCCCGTCAATTCCTTTGAGTTTTAAGCTTGCGCTCGTACTCCCCAGGCGCTCTGCTTAACGCGTTAGCTGCGACAGCCACTTGCGCGGCTATCTAGCAGAGATCGTTTACGGCTGGGACTACACAGGTCTCTAATCTGTTTCGCTCCCCCAGCTTTCGTGCCTCAGCGTCATATGTTGACTAGGTGCCTGCCTACGCCTTTGGTGTTCCAGATGATATCAACGCATTTCACTGCTACACCATCTGTTCCAGCACCCTCTCCAACCATCAAGTCCAATGATATCTTGCCAAAAACTATAATTAAGTCATAGCATTTCAAGCAAGATCTATCGGACAGCCTACGCAACTCTTTACGCCCAATAAATCCGGATAACGTTTGCACTCTACGCATTACCGAGGCTTCTGGCACGTAGTTAGCAAGTGCTTATTCGTATGGTACCGTCATAATCTTCCCATACAAAAGGAGTTTACAACCCGAGGGCCTTCATCCTCCACGCGGCGTCGCTCGATCAGACTTTCGTCCATTGTCGAATATTCCCGGTTGCTGCCATCCGTAGATGTACGGGCCGTGTCGCAGTCCCGTTGTGGCTGGCCGACCTCTCAGTCCAGCTACCCGTCGTCGCCTTGGTAGGCCATTACCCCACCAACAAGCTGATAGGACGCGGGCTGATCCAAAAGCGCCTTGCGGCTTTAATCTTGCGATCACATGGGAGATTACCTCACCTTTCGGCAAGCTATATCCCACTTTTGGGTACATTCCCGCGCATTACTCACCCGTCCACCGGTTGGGATGCACCTTGCGGTACGTCCCCCCCTTGATTTGCATGCCTAAGGCACGCCGCCAACGTTTATCCTGAGCCAGGATCAAACTCTCAAAATTAACGAGGTTACAGGTTACAGGCTTCAGGTTACAGTAATAAAACTGTCGCCTGTTGCCTAATGCCTATAAACTCTTCTAAAAACCCACCACTCTTCCGGCATTAAAAAACCAACCTTTCGGTTGGTCTGTTTTACCGAAGAGTAGTATAAAAAATCTTCGGTTGTTAATGTGCTGAGTAGTATTATTTAGTAGGTTGCAGGTTTTAGGTTGCAGGTGACAGTTTTCTTGCGATTACTGTACCCTGTTCACTGTCCCCTGTAAACTCTTTCTAACTTTCTCCTTCTTGATCCTGCACCGTTCTGGTGCGGAACCATTTTGTATTTTAACTCCAAGGCTAACCAATGTCAACCATGAAAAAAGTATGAGTTCAGTTCTTCCCAGCGTCATCCTGGAAGGAGGCTGAAAGCCGACTGATAGGATCTAAAAGATTCTATCGCTACGCTCCAGAATGACAACTACTGGGAAATACTGAATAGTTACTGAAAAAATCTTGGGGATCTTTACTTACCCCTTAATTCTTTAGCTACTCTTTCAGCCAGGAAAATCTTCATTAAGGATTGATATGGCACATCCCGAAAGTTGGCTAATTGCTTAATCCTGGCCAGTAAATATTGCGGAAGCCTTAAGGATATGGACTCGGTAGACGGCTTCAGCTTAGACAAATTGAGTTTAATTGGTTTGCTTGTGTCAAAATATTCAGTAGTATCAGCAGTCGCCCAAAAATCTCTTTCTTCATCTTCATTTTTAAATCTAGGAATAGCTTTAAATTTTTTCTTCATATGTTGTCCTTTCTTTCTTGTTTTGGTCTCTTGCCGAAATTACTCTAATCTTTTGTTTTCTTAGTGTAAATACTACTGCCAATTTTCTGTTTAAGTCCGTTGCCCCATAAGCTACAAACCTCTGCTCTTTATGCGAATGTTTTACATCTTCAAATATCTTTAGTGATTCATCGCTAAAAATTTCTTCTGTTTCTCTATTTGAAACATTGTGCTTGTGAAGATTTTTCTCTGTATTGCCTTTATCCCAATCAAAGGCAATGGGTTCTGGTATCTTCACCAGTTAAGTATATGTCCAACATATACAAAATGTCAAGAAGAATTTATGCTGCTTTTGGGAAAACCCCTGCGAGAGCCGGAAAATCCACTATTCTTGGCTCTTTGGTCTTTAGCTTGGGAGCTTCAACCAACGAAGGCTGTTGTCCTCCTTTTTCGACCAATACTTTTTTCTTTTTAACTTCCCTGGTAACCATTTGTTCTCTTGGCTGGTATTTAACAAAAAAGCGTTTTAAAACCCTAGCCACGACCTCATCACCCACACTTTTACCTTCTTTTGCCCTCTTAACAGGAACTTTATTGTAAGCAGTGGTAATAATAAACTTAACTGCTTCTTTAATAGATTTAAACTTCCGTGGTCTTATATCCTCAATAGTCTCTTCTCTGGAACCGTCGGGACCTTCTTTTACGATCCCGCTTCTTTCGTCTCTGGTTTCAGGACCCACCAGCTCAATAACTTTCTGTCCGTCAAGTTCTTCTGTGTTCTTCTGACCCGTTTGAGAGTTTTTTAGAGCACTATCAGCTTCTATTCGAGATGCAACTTGCCTAACAGCCGCCGTATATTTCTCTATCCTGTTACCTAACACTTTTTCATCCACCACATTTTTCAATCTTGATCCTTCTGTTTCCTCCTCTTCAACTATATCAATCTGGTTCACAGTAACTCTTTCTGTTGCAGTTTCCTCTATTTCTTGCTCTTTTAAGACAGGCTGAGTCGCTGTAGCCAATTCAGTCTTGTTTGTGGTTTGCTTTGCCTCAATGGTTATCTTGCTTACTGGTTTTGGCTCTGTTTTTACTGCCGGCTTCAAAGCCGGAGACAAAAATGGCACCGGGGCCAAATCAGGCACCGGGGTTAAAACAGGCACCCACGCCAAAAAAGGATTTACTTTCATACCCGCAGATGTGTACGATCGTATTAATCTACGTCCATCAAGCTTATGCCAACCAGGTTCAACTTGTGACCTTATTAATTGATCCACCTGCCGGCCAATCGCTCCGCCGGCCCACCGGCCGGCCACCTCGCCTATTTTGCGTCCTGCTTTCCCGCCTGCCCACTCGCCTGTCTTTTCAGCAGGACCTTTTTCTGTCTGAAGTTCTGTTTTTGCCCGGGCTTCCGCAATAACAGACCTTACTTTTATCAAAGACTCAGCTTCGCTGAAAGGAGCTTCTGTGTTCTTCTTTGGTTTGGCATTAAACCGGATTTCACCCGCCGGATTAACATCACGTACAAGCTGTGTCCGCTTTAGCTCAGTTACTGGTCTAAAGATACCCCCCGGATCAGGAGCAGCTAGGTCTCTTCTCCCCAACGGCCTAAGACCTGCCAGAGAGTCTACCTGTCCCTTATTAACCAACCTATGTACCGACTTAAACATTCCTCCCATATCAGGAGTAGCCAGATCAGCTCTGCCCAGAGACCTAGAACCTCCAAGCAAGGACGCCGGCCCTTCGTTAATGATTGGCCTGGCCACAAAAGGAATTGTTCCGGCAACCGGACTCCTATCCATCCTGTTTAATCCGCTAAACCGTACCTCTCCTATCGGGCCGCCGCCTATTCCGCTTCTGGCTTCTATGCCGCCACTTATTCCGCCTCCACCAATTCCACTAAATCCGCCGCCGCGACTCACTCCGCCGGCAGCCCCTCTGACAGAGCTTGCTATACCTCCTATTGCTGATCCAACCGCTCCAAGTCCAATACCCATATATACCTTTCTATTGCTACATTGCTCAATTGCTGAATTGTTTTTCAAACAATGTAACAATGATAATAATTTAACAATTTTGTCTCCTACCTGCTTGATTAAATCCTGACAAAATCCTAACGATTTTATCCTCGGCATACTGCATTTTGCTGAATAAAATTAATAATTGACCGCTGAGTTCCGTTGGCCAAAGTTTTCCCTCCCCCGTGAACCGGCAGAGGACACTCAAAACCATTAGGCGCTATTAAATGTGTCCCGTGCCTTCCCCCTTCAGCTACCGAGAAACCAAATTCCCTGGCGTATCTAATCACTTCCTTGGGCTTTAAAGGCTTTCGCGCCAGGAAACCCGCTTCGTTTAAAGAAGTTTGTTTCTTTTCTTGAGCTTTTTTGGCTTCCTGCTCTTTTTGTTCAGCCAAAAAGTTATTTATTAAAATTTTTGCCTCCATCGGTATTTCACTCATGCTATCTATATTAGGCTATAGGTTACTTGACTGCTTGATGATAAACTGATAAAATACTGATGAATATGAGCTTAAAAAATCAATATAATTTCCCGGAGGCAAAATTGGGCCCTGGATTTGCACAGGATAAACTAAAAGAGTTCAAACAGCTGATTGAAGCTGCCCTATCCTTTGTAGTGCTTTCTATGCCCGGGGTTGGGGTCTCCTATTTCTTAAAATACCTGACCATGCAGAAGTTTGCATATTTTATCCACATTGACCTTTATTCCCTGCCAACCCTAAACCAGCATGAATTTTACAGAATGTTTTTAAGGGACTTAAAAGGCAACCCTGATGGCAAATCAGATGGGCAGGTTTTCATCGAAACCAAAGAAATCCTCAAAAAATTAGCTGCCCAGCACGAAAAAGTGGTGATTATTTTTAGCCGGTTTGACCAACTTAAAAATGATTTTGACGCCAATTTTCTATCTAATTTACAGGCTTTAACCACAATCCAAACTGGCTCGCCTCGCTCCGCGCCTGCGTCGACGAAAGTCGCGGGCGGAGCGGGCAAAATAGTACTAATTTTTACCTCCACCCGCCCTCTGCACGAAATTGCTCCCACTGCCCTGACCGGCGGCAATTTGAATTTCTACTCAGAAGAATTATATTTTAAACCTTATTCTAAAGACGATTTAAAAAAGCTTCTTCGAATTGAGCCTTCCAGACCTGGTCTGGGAAGTTCAGCAATCGAAAAATTACTGGACTCATCCGGCGGCCACAATCAACTCTTCCGTATTCTGCTCAGCTCCCCCAAGCAAAATTTACTTTTAGACAGATTTGTCAAAATGCAAATGAAGGAACTGATTGATTATTTGGATTATCATCAGCGCAAACAACTGCAAAAGGTCGCTTTAGGCAAGTCTATTGAAGAAATTGATGACTATTTGCTAGGAGTAGGAATGATCAAAAAATATCAAATATCAAATATCAAATATCAAATTTTTACTCCTTTACTCTCGGAATACATTAAAACCAATTTGCCGGTGAAACTGCCGGTTAAAGAAGCCAGATTGTTTAGGCTGTTGCGCGCCGGTATAGGCAGAACTGTTTCAAAGGATGAAATTTTCCATGAGGTATGGCCCAATGATTCCGATTCAGCCACCGACTGGGCTCTGGATGCCTTAATTTACCGGCTCAGAAAGCATCCATTCATGCAGGCCAATAACTACGTTATCGAAAGCCAGAAGAAGGTAGGGTATACCCTAGTTCAGACCTAACCCCTTTTCGTCATTGCGAGGATAGTTTACCCTGAGCGAGCTAGCGAGTCGAATGGGTGGCAATCTGTATTTTGTCAAGATTCCCACGCCCTCCGCCAACTGGCGGATCGCTCGGAATGACGGTTTTGGCTATCACCCCATACAACACAATCCCTAAACTAACTACTACATTTAAACTAATATTTACCCCGAACATGGGGATTTCTACAACTCCATCTGAGATCTCCAACGCCTCTTTTGACACTCCGGTAGTCTCATTTCCAACGATTAAACAGATTGGTGTAGTATAGTTGAACTTATCATAAGGAACACTCTTTGTACTCTGTTCTATTGCAACGACCACCCCTCTGTCATTCTGAGCGATTAGCGAAGAATCCCCGCCTGCTATCGCCTGAGCGAAGCGATGGCGGGCAGGTCTCAACTCGTTTGAGACTCGCATTCGCGAGAGATCCTTCGTCGAAGACTCCTCAGGATGACAATTCCATAAACTTCTCACTTTCTTAATTGCCTCCACCGCGGATTCGCAATATTCCCAATCCACAATTTCAGTGGTATTAATTGACGCTTTTTTAATCTTGTGGTTAGGCGGAATCTCCGTCCCCCCGCAAAGAAAAATCTTCTTGGCCGCCACCGCATCTGCCAACCGAAAAATAGACCCGATGTTGTAGGTATCCAACACATTATCCAGGATAATGTATATTTCGTTGTGCTTAACTTTCCCCTTTCCCCTTAACCCTTCCCCCTTTCTCAACTGCGCCGCATTCAATTTGACCATTGCTCCTCCTTTGTGTTAAACATAGATTATACCTAAAAATGAAAAAGCCTGCCCGCCGCTTAAAACACCCCAAGAAAACACTTGCAAAAGCGAGCCATCAAACCTATCATAAGAGTATGCAGGGTAATCGCCGCTTATTGTTTCCGCTACTTTTAGTCGCTGTTCTTTTTTTGGCCGCGGCATTTTATTTTTCCAACTCCCGAAAAAGCTTATCTCCGGTAACCCAACCGCCAGCAACACCCAAACAACTCCTGCTGACTTGTCCTCTACCGAGCGCGTTTTGCAAAGATGCAAACTCTTTTAAGGAGGGTTCTTTCTCCGCCCAACTCAAAGAAAAAACTCCCATTATCGCTGTCACCGGCGGACTTATTAAAGGAGCCTCCGTTGCTTTTGAGAAAACCAAAGGGCAAGAAGAGGAATACAAACTTATCTCCATTACCGATCCCGATTCAGGAATCAGCGCCATGTATTACTTTAAAGGAGAACTTAATATCAATGCCATGAAAGGGAAAATCAAAGAGGGGGAAATTATCGCCACCGCCTCCGGCCAACTTGTTAACTTTCTGGACGGGAAATCATTTGTCATGTATTTAACAAAGCAAACAGCAGAAGGGACGAAACTTCAGCCTGTTTCTGCGGCTAATTTTAAATAATATGAACCCGGAGATTTCTAAAACACAAAATAACCGCCCGTTATTCATGGCGGCTATTTTATTTACGCTTTTAATCACAGGCGCAGTTTTGGCGTTCTATTCCATTAATATTAACCGGCAAAACAAAACTGCCAAACCGGCAGTAAAAACTTCTGCCCAACCTGCCGCCGCAACAGAATTTGTTAAAGGCCAGGCCATCAGTTTTAAAAACCAGGTCCTGACTGTAAAAGATGCAGAAAACCGGGAAAAACAACTTAAAGTTGCAAGTAATGCCTCCATTTTAAAACAAAAATGGTTTGATGCCAATTCCATGGGAACAGTGCCGGCAGAAGTGAAAGCAAATGACCAGGTTTCTGTCCAAACTCTCAAAAACAGCCAGGGAGAAACTGAGGCTATATCAGTAGTAATACTGACTGATAAACCAAAAACTTTTGAAGCTACCTCTTCAAGCGGAGGAAAGAAATGAAGAGAAACTTATTTAGAATTAAGAATTATGAATTAAGAATTACGCTTTATGCAATTGCTGCATTATTCATTATTCATAATTCATTATTCATATCTCCTGCCTTAGCAGATCAACAAGTCTATCCTCCTCCCCCTGCCATAACTCCTTATGGTGACGGGGCCAGCGATGCCACAGGTGCCGGCTGGACTAATACTCACTTACTAGGCCAAAGCTTCATTGTACCCGCAGGCATTAATAAAATTACCAAAATAAGACTAACCAACTTTAAACTTGGGGCGGGGGCAGTCAGTGGAGGGGGTAGCAATAAAGGCGGTATAGTTTCTGTGGCTCTTTTTCAGGGAGAACCCACAACCTTTAATCAATGCTGGAACCGTGGACTGGGAGGAGACGAATGCACCAATGTAATTGTCCCTTCACCTTCAGGTGCCAGAATAGTAAAGAAAGAAAAGGTATATATTGGCGATAATGAAGTACCCAACACATTTAATGAGCTTTGCGGGTGGAACGGGCGTTCATATCCCGATAATAATATTATAACCTATCTGTTAAAGCGGCTAAAAATTAATGATCCCAATAAACCTTGTCCAAAAAAATCGGAATTAGTCAGAATGTATAATATGTTCTTCGCGCTAAGAGGACCTAACCCGGTCGGACCTTATCAAGCAATATTATTGGAGTGGCTTCAAGGCAGAGATTACCCTTGCAGTAGTGATCCTAGCGGCACATGTTCAATTGATGGGTGGTGGGATCCAAACCTGTTGCCTGATGATTACGGAGGCTCGGACTTTTTATGGGAGAACAACCGTGAAGCAAGTTATTACGGCTCCGGAGCCACTTATTTTGAAGGACCGGGCTGGACTACGCAATCCGATTCCTGGCAAGGAACAGATTCTGCAGGTAATTACATAGATGTGGCTTTACCGGACAATACTGTTGTTCCGGAGCAAACATATTTCATATCAATTCAACAATCACACACAAATCCTAATAATGACCCTTACCCTGACCGGAATGACTTTAGGGATGAGACCGATGAATATTATGATAGCGGCCAGTGGAATTGCGAGAATCCAAACGAAGCAATAAATGCTACTGAACCGGGATATGTTTCTATCCCAAGGTACATGAGTGGCCTAAATATGTGTGACGGAGGAAATGTATTTGTAGCCAAAATCTCTCGGAACGATCCTTATTGGTTTGGGCGCGCCTATATTAATAGTGATAAATGGGCAGGCGATTCGAATGCAGATGTCACAGATTTAACTATCCAGGGCAAGGTGGCTACGCCAACAGGTCAAAACAATAGTTGTAGCTCTACCGGAGCAACTCTTTCTTGGAGCGCCATATCCGGCGTAGACAGCTACAGGATTAGAGTCAAGAATAAGCCGGATACTTCCGGCTGGGTAGATCAAAACGACTTCGTTGTAGTAGCTGATGCGTCTTCTGTATGCTCCGGCAGTACTTGCAGTATCACCACCGGACTGAGCAGTTCTCCGGGTGTAACGGTAAGTTTTTGTCCAAGCGGAAACTGTAGCGATCCTCCTTCTCCTGCTCCTTTAACCGGCGGACCGGCCAATCTTGTCATGGGTGATCCATATCGTTGGAGTGCTCAAGCAATAAAGAATGGCGACAACTCCGACATTTCCGGTGAACAATCTTTCACTTGCGCCGCCCTTACCCCACCACCTTCTGCCCCGACCTGCGATTCACCAGTTGATGGGACTACTCTATCTACATTAATAGATCCTTCGAACCTAGAATTTACCTGGGGAACTGTTACCGGAGCTACATCTTATTCTTTTAACCTGGATTGGCTGAGTGGATCAAATTGGCTGCCGCTTTTTGGTGGCAGTTTCGGAGCTGAAGGCACTAGCTATATTGTTACTACTACCACTGATGCATCCGGAAACATCGTTCCTATTATCCGACCTGGCTATATGTTGAACTTCCGCTGGCAGGTTTGGGCCAGCAATGCCGGAGGAGCCGGGCCAACAAGAACCTGTTCTTTCTCACTCCCTCAACCTTCAATCAGTACTTTTTTTCCAACCCCTGATACAGCCGGCGGAGCGGTAGATGACGGCCCGCCAACAACCAGTGGTCTAAGGACAAGCGAAGGCGGTAAAAGTTACAAAAACGGCGTTAACTTTTCTTTAAACTTATCAAACACCACTGCCTATAATACTCTCTTGGAAGGGGTTGCACTTGTCGGCACATTCCCTTTGCCCGGCTATGGATTAGGCGCCCTGTATGACCTGACCAGAAGCGCTTATGATACTGGCGGCTTTGTGGTTGTTTATAATCCGGCCCTCGCCGATACCCTTGAATGGTATTATAATCCATTCCTTTACCCCCCTTTTGTAGTAGGACCTAGTTCTTTCGTGGACACTAGAAGATTTAAAGCCGGTAACTTTTTTGTCTATTACAATGGGGTGTGGAATACGGTTGATAAACCCGATGGCTATCTTCCTGGTGATCCAAATATTTTGTATACTTCTCCAGGACGGCTGGAAGTTAGAATGAAATCGACACCTCTAACTCCAAGTAATCCGGAATTTAACGTCACTTTTTTAAAGTTGTTAGGCAGTCACACTTGGGGAACTTACGGATACCTGAAACAAATTTTTTACCAGACAGCCTCCAGCCAATACTTTGACCTGACCCCCCGGTACACTCTATAAACTCCTACCAACCAGAGGAAAACTGTCTTGTCACACTTGGGAGATAAATAGCAGTGTTGTTTGACGTAGGCGTAGGCGTGGGTTCGGTCAAAGGCTTGCCTAAACCCTTACCAATGTATATCGGTTCAGCGGTAGGATTAGGACTGTAATCCTTGTTCAGCGGATACCAGACAAGTGTACCTAATTTACCGGGCTTGGTGCCATTGCTGTCATTATTAACCAAAGGATCTAAAAGACCAGGTTGGCCGCGGAAAGGGAAAAACCTCATCGAGTTCTGGATTGAACCGGTTTTAGTAGTCACATCAATATTAGAGGGGCCAAACTGTCTAAAAAACAGGTCTGTTTTTGGATCTGCCCCTTTCTGTAAATGTCCTACCCCTATCACTGATTTATCGTTAACTATTGCTCCCATGCTGTACCAATTGTGTACCTGGCCTTGACTGTTTACCCCCACCCAAAGTTGGCTCATATTCAGATTATAGCCCCAGCTATAATTCAAGATTCCCCCTTGATCCCGCCAGTCTCCGTAATACTGTGACGGTGCTTTAATCGCTGAGGGCCTGCCGGATGAGTCAAGCCCGACGGTGGTTAAAAGTTGATAAGTGGTATTGTTAACTTCCATCAGAGATTCCCCTGCTTTTGTATACCGGGCTCCGCCATACAGGAAACCAAGATAACTCGCATAATAAGTATCCATTTGGCCGGTGCCGGCCTTTGGGTCAGAAGTAATAAAATCAATACCTGGCGCCCCCCTGCCGGAAGCCAAGGAGATGTCCTGGGTTATATCAGGATTATTGCTATCTACTAATTGCGGCAAGCTCGTTGCCCGTAGGTAAGTGCCTGTCCTGGTATCAATTATTCCCACACCAGGCTTTAAAATCCCTGTTATAGGATCGCGCTCAAAATAAACCCGACCGGAACTCCCTTCGGAACCGCCAATGTTGGCAATAATACCATTACTTGCTTCCAAAACTTCCGTGGCTACTCCCCTTATTCCGGCCGGCACTGCTGCTTTCTGGCAGGACCAGGACGGCGGGGATTGTACGGATTTGAAACATTGGTCAACTAATGGATCTGCCCATCTCAATCTTGTCTCTCCTACCAAAACCATCTCGTTCGGCCTGCCCTGCGGAACCAAAATGGCTCTGATATTCTGTCCATCAGCTTTAAATATTGGCTTAGCTTCCGTACAAAGTTTGTCAGGAGCGGCGCAAACAGATTCATAGACAATAGTCTTGTCAAAGTTGCTCACAGCGCCAAAAAGGCTATTATTGACGGCAAAAAGAAATCTCACGTTGCCATTCGAATCAACAATTGTAGTTGAAGCCTGGATGTTTTGTGAATTATTTGGGTCTTCCGCTTCTTGTTTGGGTAGCGTCAAATCCCCAAATATATCAGGATTAAATGTCCATTCTGCTCCCTGTCTTGGACTATCGGCGCTGGCAATTTCAGCTTTCCCGGAAAACCCTATTCCTGCTGCCATAACCATAGCAGTCAGGCTAAGTCTGAGCATGGCATTAAGTAAAGGATGTTTGCGTCTAGTCCTTACTCTCTCTGAAGTTATTAGAGGACGTTTGCGTCTAGGCCTTACTCGCTCTGTAGTTATTAGTGGTTCAGATCCCAAAGGAATCTCGTCTCCGGCTCCCTGAGGAGCTTTTTGAGAATCATAAGTATAATGTTGACTTCTCCCTCCACCAATTTCCGGACTCAATTTTGCCATAACGGTTCTTTCTACGGCTTATAGTAGCATATTACTCCCGGAAAATCAACCTTGTCAATACTACTAATCTATTTCAAACTATAGCAATCCTTAAACTACTATCTCAAACACTTACCAGTTAACCTCTCCTTATTTACTCTTCGAGAAGTCTGCGACGAGAAGTTACCTTATTCATCTTATTGTTTAAGCATCTTTTTTATTTGTTCTTTTAGCGGCGGTAAATCATTTTCGACTATATTCCAAATTGTATTCAAATCAATGCCAAAATAGAAATGTGCCAAGATATTTCTGGCTGCTATGATTCGTCTCCACTCTATGTCTGAATAATTGCTCTTAAATTCATCCGGCAAATTACGTGCAGCTTCCCCAATAATTTCTAATCTTCTGATGATTGCATCCTGAAGTTCTCCATTATCTTTAAAATCTTTTTTCGAGAAATTTTTGGAATATTTTCCGATCAAGTCAATACACTCTAAAATATGCTTCAAAAAGACAGAGGGATCTTTTTTCATAAATAAATTTGAAAGCCTCGCTGAAAATTTATTTTCAAGCTCTACTTATAAAATCCTGACTTGATCCTTTAAAATATACTCTTTCAATAATGGGTGTATAGAGTTATAAGTAACAATATCCACCTCCTTATTCAAAGCTTCTTCCAAATCCAACTTGAGTCCTGCCAGGCCAAATAAGCTCATTGTTTTTGGAGGTTCTACCAGAATATCAATATCGCTGCTCTTCGTTTCTTCTCCTTTGACATAAGAACCAAAAAGACTGCTTTTTTTTACTCCTGCTTGTTTTAGGATAGGAAGGATTTTATTCTTGATTTCTGCTATACGTATTTGTGATTGGGTCATGAGTTAATTATACCACGTTCAAGACCTATTCCAGTTGCAAATCTTGTTCTACTATGACAATAATGAGATTAATGCCATCTGCCATGATTATTCAAAAGTGCAAAGTGCAAAGTGCAAAGTGCAAAGTCGTCTTGATATTATTCTCGCTTCTTGCTGCCTTCTTGCTTTCCCCTTTCTTCTTTCCCCTTTCCCCTGCTTATGCCGACTGGATCTTTGATGCCGATCCCCCCACCTGTACAATCACTTTTAGTCCTGCCAGTGCCGAGAGGAACACTGAAATTACTGTTACCGTCACAGCCAGTGACACTGGAGGATCCCTCGTAAATATCTCTACTATTACCATCAGCCCCGGCTTAGACACTCCTGCCGCTGCAAATCCAAAAGGTTACAGATGGACACCTGCAACAGCCGGAACTTATTCTTTTACAGCCACTGTTCAGGACAATGCAGGCAACACTGGCTCATGTACTTCTTCTTCTTATGTCGTTACCAACCCCAACTGTAATGGTCCCATCTCGTGTTTGGGATGCACCGGAGCTACCGCCAACACCTGCAACCTTAATAACGGCACCCAGACTTGTACCCGGACTACTTACAGTGACGGCGAAGCGTGCAATACTGTCACTACAACCCCCCAGTGTACCTACAACAATTGTAGTATCGGCTATGATTGTCTGAGCGCTCTTTGTATTGCTCCTCCGGGCAACCTGTCCGGCACCTGTGCCGCTCCCGGCACCACTGGCTCCATGCGATGGTCAGCTTCCGCCGGAGCCACCTCTTATGAGGTAACCGGTATTCCTGCTTTCAGCCCCGCCCCGGTAATAGTTACCAGTACTGACCCGGTAACTGCCACTGCCGGAACTACGGCCGGCAGTGATTACAACTGGACAGTCAAGGCTTGTAAGGACGCTGTCTGCGGCAGCCCGTCTGCTAATAGTTCCTTTACCTGCGCTCCTCCTGCGCCTACACCTTCCGCTTCGTGCGCTGTTCCCGCAGGAACTCCTGCAACACTGACTTGGACTGATACAAATGGGGCAACTTCCTACAACTATTACGTTAACGGAACCCTGGTAACTCCCGCTGTCGCTGACTCTCCCGGTGCCACTACGTATTCCCGTAACTACACCACTACTCCCGGCAATGCTTATAGTTGGAACGTCTCGGCCTGCCGGAACAGCGTCTGCAGTGATCCGGCTACGGCAACCGACTCTTTTACCTGCGCTCCGCCACCTCCGACTGGTCTTACCGCAGTCTGCCCTGCGCCCGGTACAACCGCCGGCGATACTGCCAGAACTTCCTGGGTAGCATCAAACGGCGCCACTACCTACAATGTCCGGGTAAGAGGTGATACAAGAGTCGGAAGTACCGCTGTCCCCCAAATCACTGCCAGCCCCTATAATTTTAACAATCTTATCCCGGGTTATCCTTATGGAACTTCTGGCATTGTTCCAGTGCAGAATCCGGTCAATACCTGGGGGATATCTGCTACTAATGCCGGAGGAACCGGCGCTGAAGCAGCCGGGGCAGCATTTTTCTGCACTCCGCCACTTCCCACCCCAAATAATCCGACTCTCAATGCCTGCACTTCAGGCACCAATAACTATACCGGAACTTTAACCTGGGGAGGCTCTCCTTATTACGCTGATCCGGACGAAGCCGGCCTTCAAACTTACCAATGGGGTTTCTGGGTCAATATTTCGGTCAATGACCAAATATTTAGTACCTACTATCAAAAATGGGTTGCCTGTACCAATCCCCAGGATAGAACCACCTGTACCAACAGCACGCCGATACCGGGAGCGGCGGGAGACAGGTTTACCTACTTTACTAATGGCAACACCTTAAACACCCTTGACGGAGAAACAGTTTACTATTTCAGGGTTTTTAACAGTAGAAACTCTACAGGTCAGAGCTTTACAAAAACCTGCCTGCCTTACCCGCCCACCAATCCTCTGGCTGATTGCAGTTCACCAGGTAAACAAGTCAGTCTCGATTGGGATGCGCCTTCTCCTCAGCCGCCAACAGTCGCCTACTATGAAACCTGGATCAACAGCTCTCTGGGCAGGATATCCCACGACTACCCTGCATACAACATCACTTCTACCGCCGATGTCTTTAATACTGAACCCACCTACACCTACACCTGGGGGGTGTCCGCCTGCAATGTGGACGGAACTACCGAACAATGCACTGCTTCAACGCCAACAACGCCTTTTTACTGCGATCCGGGCGCCTGGATACAAACAAAAAGCGGTGATGTTCATTCCAATGAAGCCATAAGAACACCGGGAGGGCCATAGTTGGAAAAACCCTACTCTTTTACAACACTCTTCCCCAATTTTATAGCCAAATCTTTATAGAAATCTTTAAGTTCCTGTAAATCCATCGGCACTAACATCTTCGGCAGATTTTCAAAAGACCCGGCCTTTAAAAGACCTGCTGACAACCAAATTAAGTCTATCTCAAGATTAAACTTTTTTTGCGAAAAATGCAGTAAATCCCAAATTGTGTATTTTCTTAGCAAAAAATATAGATCAACAAAATCTTTGACCTGAGTCCTTTGCAGTATGGTGTGTAATTTATTCGCTCCTATATCTTCCAGGCTGTCAATTTCAATATTTTCAACCATCATGCCTTTTTTTAACCTGGGATATGGGTACTGGGCGAAATCAACTTTAATTATTAAGTTATTTTGATTATCAACTAATTCAAATATCCTTACTTTTCCAATTACAGTACTTCTCAGTTTTGCCTTAAGCCCTAAAGCGGCCTGTTGCATAAACCTGGCTGCGAGATCGGTGTCAAAGTCATTCTCAGAAAAAAAGTCCAGGTCCTCTGATTCCCGATGGTTAAAGTAAAAAACCTTTAAAGCAGTGCCACCGGTAAAATAAAAATCTTTGTGCAAAGCATCCTTTATAAAAGAATCAAAAATTGTTTTTTGAATAGGAGTAAATCTGTCTAAGGGATAATCCATTTATCTCCAAATTAGTAATTTAAATAGCGCTCTTCTGGAAGGTTCTATATTAAGCTTTTCCCAATTCTTTTTAACCTCGGACAGGCTGATCTTTTCTTTATCTGATTCGTAAACTCCATAATTAATCATCCTCTCCAGTATCAGCAGCCTGCCTGATTTAGTTTTCTTCAGCTCATTAATATCATAATCCCAAATAACCGGCATATGATTATATTGTAGCACAAATAGATAGTAATGACTTGACTTTTAACCTAAATTACAGCTACAGTTAAATTATGCTACCAAAGTCTAAATTACTCCGTAGATTAGCCATCTCCGGATTATCACTGGTGGTAATTATTGCCGGCATTGCCGTATTTGATAAAAATACCGGCATTATTGAGAAAACCAATAAATTAGCGGGAGAGGTGGCCGGGCTGGCCCTGACCGGCAAATTCTTAAATTATAAAATCCCCGGGGTATTGCCGGCCAGCGCGGTAGCCCCTGCCCCCTATCAAAATGTCTCCGGTGATGTGGCCATCTCCGGCAGGGTCGGCATCGGGATAGTTAGTCCGGCTGCCCCTCTTCATGTCGTAGGAACAAATGCTACTGTGGCAAAATTTGAATCAACCGGTATAGCTGCCCAAATAAAACTTAAGTCAAATTATGGAGTTGCCAACCAAAGAGTAAAATTCATCAGAGCTGAGTTGGGTGGCTTAGATTTCGGTTCGTATACTGACACAGAAAATGATTCTAATCCACAGATGTTTATTGCAAACAACGGCAATGTCGGCATCGGGACAGTAACTCCGGTAGTCCCACTTGCTGTCTATGGCACATCTGATACTACCATAGGCATTCTGGGAGAGGGCAAGACCCTAACAGCTGGCAATTTAGGTTCCGGAGACAGCTATATTATGAGTGGCGTCCGGGACAGTTCTGCTGGTGACCCAGGAATATTACTTCTCTCTCAAGGCGAAGGAGGATGGCTTGCGGGCATGGATAATAGCGATGACAATAAATTAAAGTTTAGCTCAATTTGGAATAATTTAGCTGGTGGAGCAAAAGTTACATTTACAAAAGACGGCAATGTCGGCATCGGGACAGCCAGCCCGAGCAATCACCTGGAGATTGCTGACCCCACAAGTGTGACTACCGGCGAACATATCAACTTTACTACCCATACCGGCACCGCTACAGCCGGTAACGCGGCAGGCATTGCCGTCGGTTGGTATGCAAACGGCACCTCAAATACCGGGGGCATCCTCCGGTCAATAAACTCGTTGCCGCTATTTCTCGGGACATTTACAACACCGCAAGCGGTAACGGTTCTAAACAACGGCAATGTCGGCATCGGAAAAGTAGATCCAACCAGTAAGCTTCATATTGTTGGAGGGGCAGGTCCATCTGATACAGTGAATGCCCAAGTTGATTCTGCCAACGGAGCAGCAGCTGAATTAGTTTTGAAGGGCGGAAGCGTCGCCACTAACAGACGCGCAGGGATTCGTTTTTTCTCTAAACAAATTGGAAACTCTGCTGGAGAATGGTTTATGGGTGAAAGCAGAAGTCAAATTTCAGGAGATGATAATTTTTACATTACAAGCATAGATGGGTTGGTTAATACAGATAGACTGGTTATTCAACGCAACGGCAGGGTCGGCATCGGGACAGCTAGTCCGAATCCGATAGGAAATTTGACGCTGGCCGGAGACGGCGCGCTGATACTGGACCAAGACGGAGCTGATGTCTGGAGAATTAATAGTGGAGGCGATAGTACTGGCCTTCAGTTTCAAACTGTTGATAGGACCACTAATGTTACTACTGATAGAGTCGTTATCCGCAATAGCGGCAACGTCGGCATCGGGACAGCCGGTCCGAGGGCAGCTCTAGAGGTAGCCAATGGTAACATTTATCAGTCGTACGATTCAAATAGTCTCTTATACGGCATAGCGGTTCGACGGAGCACGTCAGGAGGGTTCACATATCCTGATATTTCTAGTTCCAATGGCAACACAATAGTACTTGCCGGAAATGATCGTGGTGGAGGCACTGTTGCCATCAATGGCAATGTCGGCATCGGGACAGTGAGTCCTAATGCCAAACTGGAAATTCAAGCAGGCTTTGATGCTACACAAACAGCTCCTATTGAAGCGATCAGAATTTGGGGGCCAAATTCTCCATATAATGAAACCTCTGGTCAGGATATTAGATGGGCCTTTGCCGCTGCAGGTAGTGCAGTAATAAGAGGTTACAGGGGAGAAAATTGGGGTACTTACATGAGAATTCTAACATCATCTGATAGTGGTGGAGCAACACCAACTGGAGGAGTTTCTATAGGAAATGGCGCAACCAGTTGGTCTGCAGTCTCTGATTCAAGACTCAAAACAAATATCACAAATATAACCAACGCTCTTAAAACCATCAATGAACTAAATCCTGTCAATTTTAACTGGAAAGACCCAGCCTGGACTAAAGTTCCTCAACTGGGACTGATTGCCCAGGATGTAAATAAAGTATTGCCTCAAATTGTTACCAAAGATCCTGATGGTTATTTGGGAGTACAATATTCAGAACTTATTCCGGTAACAATCGCCGCAATTAAAGAACAACAAAAACAAATTTCTCCCCTTTTCAATATTATTGATGTTGTGAATAAAATTGGCCGGTTTGTGACAGTTGAAACTCAAAAATTGATTGTCAGCGGAGTGGATATTTTGGAAAGGATCAATTTCCTCTCGCAAAAAGTAGATGCCCAGCAAAAAGAGATAGATGCTTTGAAGGCGGAGATAAACCAGTTAAAAGCTAACCCATAAACCTCTGCATCTCTCTTTCCAAGGTTTTCTTAAAATCTCTAATAATTGCCCAATGTGATTTTGGCAGAAATTGTTTTAATTCAACTTCAAAGTTTATCTTTGTTTTTTGTAAGTCATGCAAAGCTTCCGGTAAAACAATGTTTTTATTCTTAATTGGCAACTGTTTCCGTAAAATGAAATACAGATCATAAAAATCTCTTGGTTTCTTTCGATCTAGTAGTGCCCGCATTTTTTGAGCAATAAGCTGCTCCTCTGATAAAACAATAATCGTGTAAGGTGGAATAAAATCCGAGGCAACAGTAACTACTTCTCTCCTATTTTCTTTTTCTCGAAAAGAGATCTGAATTTGAATTGGTATCTTTTGCTCAAAGAGAACGAAGTCAACTGTTGATAAATAACCACCACTTGTCGGAGTCGCTTCTCGAAGTGTTACCTCGATATTCTCTTTTTCAATCTTACCTAATACCTCTAGTAAAATATCTTCTATTCCCGGAATATTTTCTTTGTTGGTACTGAAATCTAAATCTTCAGAAAAACGGGGGCTTTGATAAATAATCCGCAATGCAGTTCCACCTTTAAAGTAAATCTCATTACTTTGTGCAAGTTGATAGAAGTAACTTAAAAAAAGATGCTGAAAATACTCTCGCATTACATTAAGTTCACTTGTCTGATATTTTGTAATTAGCTTACGAATTTGATCCTCAGCTACCATGGCAATTTCTCCACAAGTCCTATTATTTTGTCCCGCTTAAACAGCTTAACATATGCTAGTATCTTTTTTTTATTTAACTGAGAAACATCAAAACGATCATTCCAAAAACGTTGCCCAATAGCAACAAAATACAGATAATCCGCTAATGCTTTTTCCGGTTCTGCAATTAACACTTTCCTACCTCCTGTGGTATCCAGGAAGTACTCTGCATATGCTTCTTGCTTAATAGTGTAGTAAGAAAATGCTTTGTGGTCTGCGGTAAACAACCTGGTCGGGTTAGTAGTCGCAGAAGTTAAGTTATATGGTGACTCAGGGATGATGCCATATTTAGCCATGGCGTATTCAAAGGATAGATAAGACGGCTTATACAAGGCGTTAGCTATCTCTTCATCACTTGGAAGATCAGTTTTCAATGCGTATAGTCCCTTTTTGAGACGGGTAAATAATCCCTGCCGGGTTTGGGATTCTAAAAAATACTGTATTTGCTCTTGTGGCTTTGAGAAGATTCTCCGGAATTCTAAAGGAGTAAATACCCGTATTCCCCTATTCAAAAGTTCTTCTCTAATTAAAATCGGTTTCATATATAGGTAAAATATTATCCTTTCCTGAAATGATTATACCATACATGGATGGTTATTTGTCAAATATTGGGACAGCGAAATCGGCCGGTTTGTAACAGTTGAAACTCAAAAACTGATTGTCAACGGAGTGGATATTTTGGAAAGGCTGAATACCCTCTCCCAAAAAGTTGATGCCCAGCAAAAGGAGATTGATTCCTTAAAGGCGGAAATAAAACTGTTAAAAGCTAAATAATTTTTTGGTAGTAAGGAATAAAATAAACCGGTATCCCGTCAACAGGCTCTTTCATCTCTTCCCCTAAGTGAATAAAATAGCCATTATCAGGTTTATATTTTGCTAAGAAGTTCCGGAACGATCTTGTTGCTTCAGGCTTTTGCATCCTGGTATGCTTTACCTCCACCGGTACAACTTCGAGTCCTGTCTCCAAAACAAAGTCTACTTCGGCCAAATCGCGCGTCCGCCAAAAATGGATTTGAGTTGGCGTATCCTCAAACTGAAGCCTTAGCATATTAAAGACTACATTCTCAAACAGGTGCCCGCTTAAAGACACGGGGATTTCCGGCAACCCAAAAAGTCCCAACAGCCAGTTGCGAAGCCCTATATCCAGAAAATAATAGATCGGCGCTTTGGTAATTTCTTTCCTGGTATTTCTATAATACGGCGTCACTTTTTTAATAATAAAGGTCTGCTCCAAATACCAAAGATAGTGCTTTATAGTTTTGTCGCCAATGCCAATAGATGACGAAAGCTCCGTTATATTAACAAGGCCGCCAATTTGTGAAGCAATAGTTTTCAAGAGATTGGCAAACTCATCCGATTTCTCAAGATGCAAGAGATTATGGATATCCCGGTCTATATAGCTTCTGTAAATCTCCCGCATTTCCTGCTGCTTTAAGGAAACAGTGTCCGTCAAAACTACCCTCGGGTATCCCCCAAACACCATATACTCGGAAAGTAAACGTTCTGTTTTATCTTTTTCAATGGCAAAAAAAGCATCAATTCTGTCCTCATATTTGTAATTGGTTTTAAGGTTGACAAACTCCTCAAAACTCACCGGGTCAACTGTAAACAGTTGTTTTCTCCCGGCCATTGACTCCGGTATTCTAGCTTTAAGCTCCAGGCTTCCCGAACCTGAAATAATGAATTTATATGGCGTATTCATGTCAAAGATACCCTTTAGGAAAAGCCCTGCATTTTCTTTTCGTTGAATCTCATCAATAAACACAAACGCTTTCTCCTTCCCTACGGCAAGTTCAATATATGAAAGCAGGGTGGCTTGCGAGATAAACCTTGCCGCATCTTCCCCATTATCCAGGTTTAACCAAACCGTTTTTTTACCTTCTTTTTCAAGTTTTTCTTTAAGAAGCCGCATTAAGTATGTTTTTCCCACTTGTCTGGAACCGGTTAAAATAGTCATCTGGTCTGACAGGAGATGCTCCTCTAGTTTGGCAAGTATTTTTCTTTTAATCATATACTTCTATTATAGTACCGACTTTACAGCAGTCAAGTACCAAAATAGTCGGGTAGTCTGCCTTTTGATTGACATCCTGCCCTTCAACCTATATTCTGGATATGAGACCTTTTCAAACATGAACAAGAAACCTGCGCTTCTACTTCTTTTTTGCCTCCTGGTTGTCCTGGCTTTTATTTTTTATCCCAAATTAACTTCTGCCGAGATTGCCACAGTCCGGGACTGGATCGGGTTTTTTCCGGCCGGCACTTCCGGCACTATTACCTGCGGCGCCAACTACAGGGTTGATTGCGACACCAAGGCCGCTACGGTAAACGGCAACAGTTGGGCCTACACCAGCAATTGTTCTCAGGCCACTCCGGCTCCAAACGCTGTTCCCAGACTGGAAAGAAAAGAAGACACGGACAGGTGCAGTTTTACCCTGAACCCTGTCCCGGCTGACGGCAACTATGAATTCCGCATGTATGCCAATGACCAGCAAAACGCTGACGCGCTGATTAGCATATCCCGGAGAATCAGCGTCGGTGACGCTTATACCACAACGCAAAATTGCGGCGGCGGAGTTTTTTCCCGGGCAGAGGGATTAGTCACCACCCCGAATTTGGTCGGTAAATTCTCCACCAGTGGCAAATGCGTCGAGGACCCCAAAACAGCTTTCAACCCCTACACTGCCAAACTTACCTCTTATCAGGAGTTAAAATCACGCTATTTTGATCAAGTCCGGGCCTCCACTTCAATTAATAAAATTTTCTACGGCAACACCACCGGGGAAGGTTGGCTAAACGGGTGCCTGACCGGTGCAGACTGCGATGACGAAACCGAAGCCAATCAAGATAATTCTGCCAAACAACTGCTTATTTATATTACCGGCAATTTAGGCTTCAACGGACCTTTATCCGCGCCTTTGGCTTCACCCAACGCGAAAACCGCATTGATTTTTGTAGACGGCAACCTGACTCTTGATACTAACTCGACTAATCAATACACATACGACAGCGCCAACGCCGGGCTGGTTCTGATTGTCAAAGGCGATGTCATTATTGCCCCGTCTATTACCCGGATAGACGCGGTTATTATCGCCGGTGGTGCTGTTTATACGGCGGGAGCAGACTGCGCAAAAAGCAGTATAACGGGTGTCAGCCCTTTAACCGTTAACGGTACCCTGGTCAGTTTAAATTCCGGCCGGAAAATTGTTTTCTGCCGCACGCTGGGTACTAACAATAACAACCCGGCAGAAATAATAGTCCAACAGCCAAAATACTTAGTTCTGCTAAGAAACATGCTTTCGGAAACCGCACAAAGGTGGACTGAGCTGACAACAGAACCGGTTGATTCTCCCTGCAACACCTACACGGAGGCCGAAGACTGTGAAGCCTGGGTTACTGAAGCTAATACCTGCTCCACTGATAATAAAAGCCGGGATTGTAATAAAACTACCCTTGACGGCAGAAGGGATACCTACTGTATCCCAAACACTGTCACCGAATATCAGACTGTTGATTATTGCAACACTGCCGGCGGCTATATCTGCAGAACTGTCAATGGCCAGGGTGTATGTATGCTGAACTGCGCCGGTGGAAGAGTTTGCTCCGGTTCTTGTAATGCAGAACCTGGTACCTGCGGTCCGCCCGTTAATGGAACACGGGCCTGCTCCTATACCACCATTTCGGATACTAATCCGTCTACAAACTGTTATGAAACATTTATTAATCCCAATGCCAACAGGTGTTCCATAGATCGTTGCGACGGTGCCTCCGGCTATTACTGTTCCGGTGGATCGTGCCTAAAAAACTGCAACACCGCAACATGTACTAATTGGTCTACTCCTTCCAATTATTGTATTGCCGACAACAGTACTCGTACCTGTACTAATAATACATACGTCAGTGGTTCTACTACTACTTCTTCCTGTATTCAGAGTACTTACGATGAAGATCGAACTATTAGCTGTACTGCTAACTATTCTGCCGGCTATACCTGTATTTCCGGCACCTGTACTGCTCCGACTTGGCAAACCGGTTCTTGGGGCACCTGCAGTGCTACCTGCAATGGTACCCAAACCAGAGCTGTCTGGTGTGAAAACGCCGCCGGTACAACTATCGCTGACAGTTACTGTACAGGAACCAAACCTGTCGCTTCACAATCCTGTAACCCGGCAGCCACTGCTTGCTCTGCCACTTACTCCTGCTCCGGCGGTCAATGCTTGGCAAATTCCAAATATGTTTTTGTGACAAGTCAAAATTATGAAAGTAACCTGGGAGGGCTGACCGGGGCTGACCAAAGATGCCAGCAACTGGCCGATGCTGCCGGCATTGGTTCCAGCTCCGGCCAGGGTCTCACCTATAAAGCCTGGTTGAGTGACAATGCCGGCAACAGCCCGTCCACCAGGTTCACTCGCTCTAGCGTACCCTACAGGCTGGTGGGAGGCACCCTGGTTGCCAACAACTGGTCGGATTTAACTGACGGCAACTTGGCATCTCCCATTAACAAAGATGAAACTGATACTAGTAGGACAAAAGTTGTTTTTTCGGCAACAGGGACTAATGGATCTTATAGCGGTACATATACTTGTAGTAATTGGTCTGGCACAGATGGGGGGGGATGGAATGATAATGGTTCTGGTTATAGTCTATTCACAGATTGGAGATGGACAAGAAGCACCGTAATAGGATCATGTCAATATCCTATTGGACTTTTTTGCTTTGAACAATAAGGAGAAATCCTTTGGGAATCAGGGAGCGAAGGAAACTACCTCCCGAAGTTTTTTTTGAGTAAGGAAACTTATAGGAAAAATGGATTGAGGCTGGGTTTTGCAAAATAGTAGTAAAATGGATATTGACATTTTGCAAAATAGTAGTAAAATGCATAGTATAAACTATGTTAAAACGGACAATTGAGGATAAAATAACAGAGTACCTAAAAGGGAAGGATTATAAAACCCTCTATATTTGGGGACCCCGACGTTCCGGAAAAACAACAATCCTGAGACAACTTTCTAAAAAATTAGGAGTTAGAATTTTCAATTTTGATTTTTCTTCAGATCATAGCTTGTTTGCGCCGGATAGGGACACCCTTGGGAAGCTCACCGCAGAAAATAAGGTTATCTTAATTGATGAGGTACAAAATTATCCTCAGGCTACTGTTGTGCTGAAGCTATTATATGATGAATTTAAGATTAAAGTAATTGCCACTGGCAGCAGTGAGCTCAGACAAAAGGATGCAGAATTTGACACCCAAGCAGGTAGATTTACCGAACATTATTGTTTACCCCTCTCTCTGGATGAAATTAAAGCAAATAGCGGCCTAAAAGCGTATGAGGAGAGGTCCTTTGAGAAAAAACTTTTAGAAAATCTGCAAATCTTTGGTTCATACCCGGAGGTGTATACTACTTCGCTTTCAGATGAGGATAAGATAAAACTCCTTGAAAATATAGTCCAGACATATGTTTTGAAAGATGTTGTTGATATCTACGGGCTTAAAAATAGAAAGCTGGCTGAGGATATTTTAATTAAAATTGCGCTTCAGCTGGGTTCTGAGGTTTCTATCCGGGAAATCGCAGCCAGTTTAGGATCAAATGGGGGTACGGTTGCCAATTACATAGAAATTTTTATTAAAAACTATATCCTGATTCCACTGCCATCTTTTAAAAGTAACACCAGAAAGGCAGTCTCAGAAAATAGGAAACTCTATTTCTATGATTTAGGCATAAGAAATGCCCTAGTCAAAGATTTTAGAGAGACTAAGCTTCGACCGGATCAAGGCGGCCTCTTTGAGAATTTTATTATCCTTGAAATTGAAAAGCAAAGAAGGAATACCGGCGCGCAACAGAATCTATATTTCTATCGGGAGTATGGCGGAAAAGAGGTTGATCTGGTACTTGAAGATTATTACAAAAAGTACCAATGTATTGAGATGAAAGTACAAGGGCAGGGAGGAAATAGAGATATCTTTTCTCTGCCACATAAATTCTCCACAGTTGATTCAAATAATTACTTTGAAAAGATCAGTCATGTATTTGATCTGTGATTGAGTCATTAATTTATTATATCACTTCCCGAAGTTTCTTTTTTGGGCCTGATACCAATCGATAGCTTTTTTAAATTCCTTAGCGTCAAAGTCCGGCCACAAAGTAGTGGTAAAGTAAAACTCCGAATAGGCAGTTTGCCAAAGCAGAAAATTTGACAGCCGGGATCTCCCGCCGGTCCGGATTACCAACTCCGGATCCGGTTGACCGCTGGTATACAAATGCTTTTCTATGATTTGTTTATTGATTTTATTAATATCTATCCCCTCCTTAACAATATCCTTAATAGCCCCAATTAACTCCTGGTGACCACCGTAATTTAAGGCAATATTTAATTTAATGGATTCATTTTTAATATAAGTTTTGCGGATCTGGTCGACAATTTTCTTCATGGTACCGGGCAGTCCGTGAACTTCCCCTAGAATCGTCACACTGATCCCTCTTTGCATCATTTTTTTAAGCCTGGTGTGATAACCCTTACGGAATAGATTAAACAACCCGAAAACTTCCCTTTTAGCCCGTTCCTGAATGTTTTCCGTTGACAGGGCATAAACCGTCACTACTTTAACCCCCAGCGCTTCCGCCGCATCAACCAGCTGTTCCAGGGCTTCCGCCCCGGCTTCATGTCCTTTGATATCAGGAAGTCCCTTGCTTCTCGCCCACCGGCGGTTGCCGTCCATAACAAAGGCGATATGGGAGGGGATGTTTTGTTTACTCGTCATTTATTCCTTTTCACTAACCACTCCGCCATCTGTTCTAATAATTTACTCATATTGGAGTCTTTCGTAATCTCCGGCAGTATTTTCATAGCTTGATCTATATACTTTTCCGCTTTATTTTTTGCCTTTTCAGCCCCTCCCCAAAAATCCGTTTCCCCGTCCAATAAATCATCCTTAATCTGAAAAGCCACCCCCAACCCTTCCCCAAACACCCTAAAATCCCTAACTATCTTTTGCCCGCCTCCCCCTAAAGCCGCCCCCAATTGCAGCGGTCCGGAAATTGTATAGTACGCTGTTTTTAGTTTTGCCACAACTAAGGGGTCAGCTTTTTCTAAATCCAATATTTCTCCCAAAGCCGTGTCCAACATCACTTTAGAAAATAATTCCAAGGCAGGAATTTTTCTCTCCGATGAAAACTTAGCTTCCGAAATAATCTTCATTGCCAGAAAAAAACCGGCATCCCCCAAACTAATAGCCTGAGATATTCCATAATGACCTCTTCCGATCGCCCTATATAATGACGGTTGTCCCCGCCTTTTTGGGCTTTGATCTATTACATCATCGTGAACTAAAACTGCGCTGTGTAATATTTCATAAGCCGCCGCAATTTTGTAAATCTCCTCATTCTGCTTTCTGTCATCCCCGCGTAGGCGGGGATCCAATTCCGACCGTGACTTATTTAATTGGATTCCTGCATTCGCAGGAATGACATCGGAATTGTTTTGCCCTTTTGCAATCTCATATCCCAATACCACCAACACCCCCCTGATCCTCTTTCCTCCGGAGCAACTAACAATAAATTTATCGACCAAAGGCAGAAGTTTCTTGTCAATCTTCTCCACTTCTTTTCTCCACTCCGCCAGCAACAAATCCAACTGTTTATCAATTCGTTTTATTGCTTTTTTACTGAACTCCTGAAATTCCATTGCCTAAATTTACCACATTGTTACCACCCTGTCATTCCGCACTTGATGCGGAATCCATACCAATAATTATTGTATAGATTCCCGCTTCCGCGGGAATGACAAAGTAAAAATTTGAATGAATTGTAAAACTCATGTAGAATTGAGCCTTAATGAAAAACAATACTTCTTTCCGTGACTTTCATTCTGCTCAAAAGAGGCGGGAATTTTTAGAAAAAGAGTTGAATATTAAACTGGACAATACAGGCAGTTTCAGCTTTCCGGAAGAAACTACTATTGGCCGGAACATTGAAAACTTAATCGGCGCCGCCCAGATCCCATTAGGAGTAGCTGGCCCAGTCAGAGTCAAGAGTCTAAGAACTTGCTCACAAGTTCGCAAGACCTTGCGACAGCAAGCTGTCTTAGAGTCAAGAGTCAAGGAATTCTATATCCCGCTCGCAACGACGGAGGGGGCTTTAGTAGCTTCTATTTCCAGAGGGTGCAAAGCCACTTCTGAGTCCGGCGGAGTAAATGTTTACGTTGAAAATGTGGGGATTACCCGCGGTCCGGTTTTTAAGCTGAATAATTTAGGTGAAGCCATGAGAACCGAAATTTGGATTGAAAAGAATTTTAAAACTTTGGCCAAACTGGCTGAGTCTACCTCTTCCCATTTAAAATTGTTAAAAGCAGACTATCAGGTTCTCGGCAGGAATTTATTTGTCCGGTTTTATTTTGATACCGGAGATGCCATGGGTATGAATATGGCCACATTTGCCACAGATGCCATGGCTAAATTAATCGAACAAAAAACTAAAGCGCAGTGTATATCTTTATCCGGAAACTTCTGTGTCGATAAAAAACCATCCTGGTCAAACTTTATTTTAGGCAGAGGCAAAAAAGTCTGGGCCGAATGTATTTTACCTAAACAAGTGGTTGCCGATATATTAAAAGTTACTCCGAAGGAAATTACTGAGGTAGTGGAAAGAAAGTGTCACCTCGGATCAATGATGTCAGGATCATTAGGATTTAACTCTCATTTTGCCAACATTGCGGCGGCTATTTTTGCCGCCACCGGCCAAGACTTGGCCCATGTTACAGAAGCCAGTTTAGGAGTCACCAGCGCCGAGATTTTGGATAACGGTGATTTATATTTTTCCATCTATCTCCCCTCTTTGATAGTCGGAACAGTGGGCGGCGGAACACACCTCCCCACTCAACAGGAGGCTTTGAAAATTATGAAAGTTACCGGTGTGCTAGAATATGCAATGGCTGTCGGCGGAGCAATTCTCTCCGGCGAACTTTCCCTGATTGCCAGCTTAGCGGAAGGGTCACTTGCAAAAGCTCACAAGAAATTAGGAAGGAAAAGCAGAGGCTAATTTACCACGTCATTGCGAGGACTCCGACGTACGTCGGAGGACGTGGCAATCTCAATTAGTAAAGATTGCGACGCTAATCGCTCGCAATGACAGAATAAAATTATGACTGGAATAGTTTCATACGGAGTCTACATCCCAAAATACAGAATCAAACCATCCCAGATTGCGGAGGCCTGGGGCAAAGAGATATTTGATATTGAAAAATCTTTGGGGGTTTTTGAAAAAGCCGTAGCTTCAGTTGATGAAGATACAGTCACTATGGCGGTTGAGGCCACCCTGAATGCCGTCATGCCGTTTGATTTTGACCTGAATAAAATCAAAGCTATCACCGTCGGCAGTGAATCTCACCCGTATGCCGTCAAACCATCATCCACTACCGTTGCCGGTCTTTTGGGCTTGCGGGAAGACCTGCTGGCAGTTGATTTGGAATTTGCCTGCAAAGCCGGCACCTCCGGCATCCAGCTTTTGTCGGGCTTAATCGGCAAAGATAAAAAATATGTCCTGGCCATAGGTTCTGATGTAGCCCAAGCCAAGCCGGCTGATGTTTTGGAATATACTGCCGGTTCTGCCGCAGCCGGTTTCATCCTCGGTAGTACGGATACGATTGCTAATATCCTGGATTTTAGTTCTTTTTCCTCAGACACCCCGGATTTTTGGAGACGGGATACGGAAAAATTTCCCAGTCACGGAGGCCGCTTCACCGGTGAACCTGCTTATTTCAAACATGTTTTGAGCGCCTCCAATTTGCTTCTGGAAAAAACAAAATTAAAGCCCGCTGATTTTGCTTTTGCTGTTTTTCATATGCCAAACGGCAAATTCCCCAAAGAAGCAGCCGGAAGATTAGGGTTTACGCCCCAACAATTAAAACCCGGCTTTATAGTTTCTCAAATAGGCAACCCTTATTCTGCCTCATCCCTGATTGGATTGGCCGCCACTTTGGATATCGCCAAACCAAACACAAAAATCTTTATGTGCTCTTACGGCTCAGGGGCCGGCGCTGATGCTTTTGTTTTTGAGACCACTCCTCTGCTGACAAAATTCCAGAAAAATAACAAAAAATCCGTCCAAAGCCAAATCAAAAATAAACAAATGATCGATTATTCATTGGTGGCGCGAAATATTATAAATAAATACAGGATATGAGGGTAAAGCGTCAAGGGGAAAGGGTAAAGAAAATTACTTCACCCTTAACGCTTCCCCCTTTACCCTAAAACTATGAGAATTAAAGTAGCCGGTATAGGACTGACGAAATTCGGGGAATTGTGGGACAAATCTCTGCTGGATTTGGCTCTAGAAGCCTCATATGAGGCTATTGAAGACTCCGGAATAGATAAAAATAAAATTGATGCGGTCTTTGTGGGCAATATGTTGATCGGTAAAATTGCCGGACAGGATCACCTCGGGCCGGTGATCACTTCATCTTTGGGAATAAATTGCGCCTCCTTCAGGATCGAAGGAGCTTGCGCTTCCGGAGGTTTGGCTATACATCTGGCAATTCAGGGCATTTTAGCCGGCACATATAAAAACGTTCTAGTGGTGGGCGCGGAGAAAATGACTGATGCCCCTTCTCATCAAATTACCTGGGCTTTAATGGGAGCAAGCTCTTCCCGGGAGCGCAAAGCAGGTTTAACTTTCCCGGCCCTTTATGCTTTAATGACTCAAGCCCATATGCAAAAATACGGCACTACCAGAAAGGAACTGGCAGAAGTTTCCGTTAAGAACCACTATCACGCTTCCTTAAACAAAAAAGCTCATTACCCCTTTGAAATATCTATTGAAAAAGTTTTAACCAGCACTTCCATTTCCTCTCCCATTACCCTGTTTGATTCTTCCCCCATCACAGACGGGGCCGGCGCAGTTGTACTTTCCGCAGATACGGACTCCAGGGGCCTGCCTGCCGGCAGGCAGGTGTTTATCACCGGCAGTGCAGTTGCCTCAGACACTATTGATCTGGCGCAAAGGCAATCGCTCTCTGAGCTAAAAGCCACCCAAATTGCTTCCAAAAAAGCTCTGGAACAAGCCGGAGCCGGAATAAAAGATATTCAAATAGCTGAAGTGCACGATTGTTTCACTATTGCGGAAATTATGGCTATGGAAGATTTAGGTTTTTGTTCCAAGGGCACCGGGGGCAGATTTATTGCACAAGGCGCCACCCGGTTGGGCGGCAGTTGTCCGGTTAATACTTCGGGGGGGCTAAAGGCTTGCGGTCATCCGGTCGGCGCCACCGGCGTTAAACAGATCATTGAAATTACTACTCAGCTGCGGAAAACTGCCGGAGCAAGACAAGTTAAAAATGCTAATATCGGTTTGACCCAGAATGTCGGAGGCACTGGGGCAACGGTAGTAATTCACGTCTTACAGACGTGAAAGGATAAAGGGGTAAGCGTAAAGGGTAAAGTTAACTTCACCCTTCCCCCTTAACGCTTTACGCTAACTATGAGCAGTCCTGTTACGGTTTGGAGACATCATCAAAATATCAGAAATTACCTGGGAAAGACAGGTAAAATTATTGTGTGGACTAAAGTCTTTATTGCCCCGGCCGGCTTTGAACACGAAGCTCCTTATCCGGTGGCAATCGTGGAATTTAAAGATGGTTTCAGGATGCCTTTGCAGTTGGTGGAATACGGCGAAAAAGATTTAAAACCAAACCGGAGGATTATTACCGTAGTCAGAAAATTAGGCAAAGTCGGCCTTGACGAAGTTATAGAATATGGTATAAAAGCAAAACCAATATGATTACAATTTCAGTTCCCGGTAAAATTCACCTGCTCGGCGAACACTTTGTGGTTTATGGAGCCCCGGCACTATTGGCGGCTGTTAATCTGCGATACACCGTTAAATTGACTAAACGTCAAGATAAAATCATAGAGATTTTTTCAAAGAATTTAAAGAAAAAAGCAAGATTTTCCATAGATGCTCTGATAGCAAAAAGGGCTCAGGCGGAAGCCGACTGGGAACAATTTGCCAAAACAAATGATATTACAATTATAAAAAAAATTACTGCCAAACCGCTGGATTTCTCAGCAATTGTTATCGGTGAAACCCTTAAGTATTACCATAAAAAACCTTTGTCAGGATTTACTATTCAGATAGACTCTGCGGTACCGGCTAATGCCGGATTGGGATCATCCGCGGCCACCAGCGTTGCCCTAGCAGCTGCGACTGCATTGTTTCTGGGACAAAAACTCAACAAAGAAGTCATAAACAACATAGCCTACGAAGCTGAGAAGAAGAGGCACGGCAATCCCTCCGGGGCAGATAATGCCACTGTTACCTACGGCGGAATTATCAGGTTTATCAGGGAACCAAAAACTATTACACCCCTGGAAATTAATATTCCGGAGAAGCTAGCAGATAATTTTGTTTTAATTGCCACCGGCAACCCCCGGCAATCAACCGGTGAGATGGTCAGTTTAGTCAGAAAATTCCGTGAGGAAAATCCAGAATTCTTTCAAGTTTGTTTTCAAAGCCAAAGTCAATTGGCGGAGAGTTTAATACCGGTGGTTAAAAACGGTGATGGCCAAGAGTTTATGAGAATAATCAGGCAAGGAGAAAGGAATTTGGAAAGCATAGGGGTTGTTTCTAAATTTTCACAAAAAATCATCAGGGATATTGAAAAAATCGGTGGAGCCGCTAAAATGTGTGGTGCCGGAAGCGTAACCGGCCCAACAGGCATCATATTGGCTTATCATCCGGATAAAATTAAGGTGGAAAAAATTGCCAAATCATACAATCTCCCATATTTCAGTACAGCCTTAGGAGTTGAGGGGGTAAAACAGGAACTTTGAATATGCGCCTTCTTTGCTTAAATGTAGCCCTATTTGAAACTAATAATGAAAAATTATATGAGTTTTTACTTAAGACAAAACCAGATATTATTTGTCTTCAGGAAGTGGCAGATAAGCTAGATTCTGAGGTTAACCCGCTCTATATTTCCAAAGGATTTATAGACAAAGCTACTGTAAACTTACCCTATTCCCTCTTCAGTCCAAATTGGGAGATCTGTAACTTTCACCGGAAGAATTTCCATAAAAAAGAAAATTTTGATTTTGAATTTGGAGGATTTTTAAGAGCCGGCAATTATTTCAAAAGTAAGTTCAAAATATTAAAGCGGGCCAATGTATTCATTAAATATAAAACTATCAGATTTACTGATTGGTCAACTTGGCCCGCGAAACAGCCCAAAGCAGTACAGGTAGTTGATCTGCAGTTACCAAATTTCGAAAAAATAAGGATTTTAAATTATCACGGCATTTGGACTAAAGAAAAAATCGGCAATCCGGAAACCTTAGCGGCTTGCAAAAGGATCAATAAGTTGGCCACCGAAGTTAGCTATCCTACTATCATCACCGGTGATTTTAATTTGTTTCCGGATACAAAGTCCATGAAAGTTTTTCAAAATCACTTTATCAGTTTAGTTGATAAATACCATATCCAAGCTACCAGACCGGAGAGCAATGAGTTAAACCATCTGCAAAGAAACGTTGTAGATTTTATCTTGGTCACCCCCAATATTAAGATAAAATCTTTTAAGGTTTTAGATTCCGATGTCTCGGATCATCTACCGTTAATTTTAGATTTTGAATTAACTTAAAAAACTTTAAAGCAGTTGTTTCCTATAGTATAATCCCCCCATGAGTGAAATTTTTCGCAGTAAAATTGAACCTTACGACATTCCCGCCCGAGATGACACTCCCCGTTATCACTTAATAACTAGGTCTGAGGAGCATATATTGGCTACTAAAGAAGAACTCCAAAAAAGGCTCGTAATACAAGCGCGCTTTTACTCACCTATCAGATTGATTTATCGGGCTAGTTTCGGCTTAGGAACAATTGGTTCATTCGCCAGCCTTTTGGGCCGCAAAGCTTCTTTTCTCTTCGTTCCCCCGGAAGCATACACCTTAGACGAACAAACCACATGGGCAGGAATAGCCATAGTGGCAGGTATAGGCTTATCCTTAATGATGGAAAATCGGATCGCTAAATGGGAATCCAGAAAAAATGAGTTTCGTGACACCTTCGGTGAAAAAATTCATATGTTGCCGGAAAGATTCCGCCCTTCAAATTTGCTGAAAAGGCTAACAAAAAGGTAAACTTAAACTATGCAAAAAATTATTGTTTCAGCACCGGGAAAGTTAATGCTTTTGGGTGAACATGCTGTGGTTTACGGCCGGCCCTGCATTGTCACAGCCGTCGGCCAGCGGATGAAAGCTACTATTGAACTCACCGACGAATCTGTTTTCCAACTCAATGCCCCGGATGTTGCTGTTACAGATTACAAAAAGCCAATGGAAGAGCTGGGAGTTGGCGATATCCCCAAAGGCGCTAAATTTGTCGAGTTTGCAGTGAAGAATTTTTTTAGTTTCTCAAGGTCACTCCTTGAGCACTCAAGGAGTGACCTTATAAAATTAGGGGTTAAGATCGCCACTACTTCCGAATTCTCCTCCCAGTTCGGTTTCGGATCTTCGTCTGCTTCTACTGTCTGTGTCATCAAGGCTTTATCAGAAATTACAGGCGCCAACTTAAACAATAAAGCCATCTTTGATTTAGCCTACAAAACAGTCTTAGATATTCAAGGCAAAGGCTCCGGCTTTGATGTGGCAGCAGCGGTTTACGGTGGTACGCTTTACTTTGTCACTCCCGGCAAAACAATTGAACCCTTAAATATTGACTCCCTACCTTTAATCGTTGGCTACAGCGGCATTAAAGCAGACACCGTCACTTTAATAAACCAAGTTTTAGAAAAGACCAAAAAATATCCTGAGGTAATAGAAAATATTTATGACAACATTGGCAAGCTAGTAGAACAAGCCAAACCGGCTTTACTGAGTAAAAATTGGCAAGCTTTTGGCGAGCTGATGAATTTTAATGAAGGCTACCTGTCTTCCCTGGGTGTGGAAGGTAAAAAGCTGGCTGACATGATCTACGGCGCCAGAGAAGCCGGAGCCTACGGAGCTAAACTGTCCGGCGGCGGCATTGGTGATTGTATGATAGCCATAGCATCTGATGACAAAACCCAAGCCGTCAAAGACGGCATCACTTCCGCCGGCGGCCAAGTTATAGAAGTGCAATCTAACGTTGAGGGAGTGAGAATAGAACAATAATGTCATTCCTGCGAATGCAGGAATCCAATCAGACAAAGCTAGTTCGGATTTGGATCCCCGCCTACGCGGGGATGACAGAGAAAAAAATATGGATAATCAAGACGAACTTTTTGTAGTAGTCGATAAAAGTGACAAAATAATTGGCTATCGTACCCGTTATGACTGCCACCACAACAAACAGCTCATACACAGAACAATCGGAGTAGTTATTTTTAATGACAAAGAAGAAATATTACTCCAAAAAAGAAGCAAAAATAAAGATACCAACCCCAGTCTTTACACTCTAGCTGTTGCAGGCCATGTCGATAAAGGCGAAACTTATAAGCAAACCGCCCAAAGAGAACTCCTTGAGGAACTTGGTATTAGCTCCCCTCTTTTTAAGAAGAAAAAATTTATTGTTAAAACAGATATTGAAACTGAAATGAATTGTATTTTTACGGCTACATACAATGGACCGTTTTCTCCAAACAAACAGGAAACAGACGGGGTCAAATTTGTTACAATCAATCAACTAAAGAATATGCAATCGAAACTTACCTCTTTTGCAATCACCAATCTGAAAGAGATCGGTATATTATGAAAGCCACCGCCATTGCACCATCAAATATAGCCTTTACCAAATACTGGGGCCGCAAGGATGAAACTTTGAGACTGCCGGAAAACGGCAGTATCTCCATGTGTTTAAGCAACCTGTTAACCACCACTACGGTAGAATTCTCCCCCAGCTACACCAAAGATGAAATTACTATCAATGGCGGTCCGGCAGACGCCGGAGAGGAAGGTGAAGCAGAAAGAATTATTAAACACTTGGATCGAGTCAGGAAACTGGCCAACACTTCTGACAGGGCAAGAGTAGTTTCCAATAATAACTTTCCTTCCGGCACAGGTCTCTCTTCCTCTGCTTCCGGTTTTGCCGCCCTCACACTTGCCGCCACTAAAGCTGCAGGTTTAGATTTAAACGAAAAAGATTTGTCTATTTTGGCCCGTCAAGGCTCCGGTTCTGCTTGCAGATCTATCCCTTCCGGTTTTGTGGAGTGGCTGGACGGCGACACATCTGAAACATCTTTCGCTACCCAGATTTTTCCAGCCAATCACTGGGCCATTGCGGATGTGGTGGCAGTAGTGAATGAGGGCAAAAAGGAGGTCCCTACCTCCAAGGGCATGCAGTCCACCCGCTCCTCCCCTTTTCTGGGGGTTCGCCTAGGGCGAATGAAAGAAAAAAATGAACAAGTTAAAAAATTAATTACGGAGAAGAATTTTAAAGAGTTGGGAGAATTAGTTGAACAGGAAGCGCTGGAACTGCACACTATCATGCTTACCCAAACCCCTCCCTTAATTTACTGGACTCCCGGGACTTTGCGGATTATGAAGTTAACCGGCCACTGGAGAGCCGAGGGCATTCCGGTTTATTTCACTATCAACACCGGCCAGGATGTTCATTTAATTTGTGAAGCTGAGAATGTTGATAAAGTTCAAGCCAAATTAAAAGAACTGGAAGAGGTCAAAGATATTATTGTAAATACCCCGGGTGAAGGCGCTAGGCTTTCCGAAAACCACCTGTTCTAATATGTTAAAATAACAATTATGGAAATAGGCGGTGTTCTCAAAAAAATTGTACCTGGATCAGAAAAAGCACCTAAAACACCTGTTACAACTGAACAGTCAGCAGAAACCCGCCCCGACTCTTCTCCAAATCATACACCCACTCTCGAAGAACCGGGAATTTTAGGTAACTGGCTCAAGGGTGAATATCCTTCCCAAAAATAGCTTCAAACTTTCTCCTTAATAACTTTTTTCAAAACCTCCAAAGAAAGTACGGCACATTGAACTCTGGAAAGAGTCAACGGAATTCCCAGCAATTTTAGCACCAGATCTTGATTAAATTTCTTAATTTCACTTAATTTCTTTATCCTTTTTACCTCCCCTACCAATAAACTGGCAGAAGCCTGGGAAATTAAACAACCTTCCCCGGAAAAACTAGCGTCAACTAATCTTCCTTTAACTATTTCAAGTTCAATTATGACAGTATCGCCGCACATCGGATTGTCCAGCTCCGCGCTCAAAGTAGGATTTTTGAGCTTCTTTTTGAAGGGAGAAGATCGTCCGTGTTGTAATATTATTTCCTGTGTTAGGTCCATAGTTTCCTTTCCTTGTCATCCTATCATTGTCATTCCCGCGAAAGCGGGAATCTATACCAATAATTTTATTGTATGGATTCCGGATCAAGTCCGGAATGACAGTTTCTTCGAAGCAGCTTCTAAGCTTTCCACCAATTTATCTATGTCCTGGAAGCTATTATAAACCGAAAAGCTGATCCTGGCGCTGGCTTTTATTCCCAATCTTGCATGCAAAGGCATGGCGCAGTGATGCCCGGCCCGGATGGCAATGCCACCCTGATCCAGCATACTGGCCAAATCATGCGGATGAATCCCGGCAATATTAAAAGCAATTACACCACCACGAACACTCGCATTCATAGGACCGTAGATAGTCAAACCAGCCACTTTGGCGAGTTTTTTGAGAGCATAAACCACTAGAGATTTTTCGCGTTGCCTGATTTTTTCCATTCCCAAGCTCTCTAAATAATCTATAGCCGCTCCCAACCCGATCACCCCTTCGATGTTAGGAGTTCCGGCTTCAAATTTATGCGGTGTGTCCAAATAAGTCGCCTCTTCCATAGTTGCCCTGCTGATCATTCCGCCACCGGTTAAAAACGGCGGTAAATTTTCCGCAATTTCTTTTCTTATCCAGAGCACCCCGACACCGGAAGGCCCTAACATTTTATGGCCGGAAAAGGCGTAAAAATCACAGCCTAACTCCTTAATATCCACCTTCATGTGTCCAACTGTCTGGGCCCCGTCAACTAAAACCAGCGCCCCGACCTGATGTGCTTTTTTAACAATTTCCCGAATTGGATTAATAGTTCCTAATACATTGGATACATGAGTAATCGCCACCAAACCCACCCCTTTAAAATTACTTTCCAGCTCAGACAAATCCAACTCCCCATTTTTATTTATATCCAAAAGAACTAACTTCCCCCTTCCCCCTTCCCCCTTCCCCCTAACCAGTTCCTGCCACGGCACTAAATTACTGTGATGTTCCATTATAGAAACCAAGATTTTCTTAGACTTGCCCCTTTCCCTTTTCCCTTTTCCCCTTTCATCCCACGTCTTAGCCACCAAATTGATGGCTTCTGTAGTATTTTTGATAAAGATAATCTCATCTGCTTCAGCATTGATAAACTTGGCTACTTTTCCCCGGACAGCTTCGTACTTTTCCGTCGCTTGCTCCGACTCCCAATAAATCCCCCGGTGCACATTAGCCGAATACTTTTCATAAAAATCCACCACTGCCTGAACAACCTGCTTTGGCTTCAAAGAAGTAGACGCCGAATCCAAATATACCAACTTTCTATCTCCTCTCCTATTTAATATCGGAAAATCACTTTCCCCTTTCCGCTTTCCGCTTCTCCCTTGTTTTTTCATATCCCTCCTTCCATCTCCAGCCTGATTAATTGATTTAGCTCTATTGCATATTCAAAGGGTAATTCCTTAACCAAAGGTTTAATAAAACCATTCACGATTAAAGCCTGTGCCCCAGCCTCAGTAATTCCCCGGCTTTGCAGATAAAAAATCTGTTCTTCGGAAATTTTAGACACTGTGGCCTCATGCGAAATCTCACAGTTTGGTCCGATCGCCGAAATGGCCGGATAGGTTTCTGATTTGGATTCATTATCCAAAATCAACGCCTGGCAAACAGTTTTGGATCTAATCCGGCTTACGCCGGACCCGATTTTGACTAAACCACGGTAAGAGGTGGCACCGCCGTGGTGACTAATGGATTTAGAGGTAATAGTAGAGGAGGTGTCTGAGGCCAGGTGGATAGCTTTACCTCCGCAGTCTTGCCTTTGCCCTGCCCCTGCTATAGCCAAAGCCAGCATATTAACTTTTGCTCCCTTTCCGGCCAGAATGGCCGAAGGATATTTCATGGTTAGTTTCGAACCGCTGTTAAAATCCACCCACTCCATGATTGCATCTTCCCCTACCCAAGCCCGCTTAGTCACCAGGTTATAAACATTTTTGGACCAGTTCTGCACTGTGGTGTAACGGACCCGGGCGCCTTTTTTAACAATGATTTCCACTACTCCGGCATGTAGGGAATCTGTGGTATAAACCGGACTACTACAACCTTCAATGTAATGAATGAAACTACCTTCATCAGCAATAATCAGTGTTCTTTCAAACTGGCCAATATTCTTGGCGTTGATGCGGAAATATGCCTGCAGAGGCAAACTGATAGATACCTTGGGCGGTACATAAATAAAACTGCCGCCGGACCAAACAGCCGAATTTAGCGAGGCAAATTTGTTGTTATCAATCGGTATGATTGTGCCAAAATATTGCTTGACCAGATCAGGGTACTTTTGTAACCCCTCGTCCATACTCAAAAAAACCACCCCCTGCTCTTCCAAATCCTTCAGCAGTGAGCCATAAACCATCTCGGAATCCCATTGAGCTTTTACCCCGGCCAGAAACTTTTGTTCCAGCTTCGGTATGCCGAGTTTGTCATAAGTCCTTTTGATCTCCTCCGGCACATCTTCCCATGTATGCTTGATTCCGTCAGTAGACTTCACAAAGTAGTGGATTTTATTGAGGTCTAAACCTGTTAAGTCCCCGCCAAAAGTCGGCATAAGCTTTTTTTCAAAATGCTCCAGGGCTTGCAGTCGGAATTTTCTCATCCACTCCGGCTCTTTTTTATAGCTAGAGATATCTTTGACTGTCTGTTGGTTCAAACCACTAAATTTTGACATAGCCCCTCTCTTCTATCTCGCTTGCTAATTCGTGACCACCAGTCCTGACAATTTTCCCCGCCTTTAAAATATGAACAAAATTTGGCTTAACGTATCTAAGGATTTTTTGGTTGTGGGTTATTAAGATTACTCCTGTACGTTGTTTTACCAATCCATTTATTGTTTTGGCCACAATTTTCAGGGTATCTACGTCGAGTCCCGAATCTATTTCATCAAAAATGACAAATTTCGGGGCTAGATTTAAAAGTAAAAGCATCTCAGCTTTCTTTTTCTCTCCCCCAGAAAAGCTCTCATTTACAAATCGATTCAACATTTCCTCTTTTAGCCCTAAAGACTTCGCTTGTTTTTTAAGCTGGGTATAAAAATCCCGGACCTCTACCTTGCTCTCTCCGGCAATACTTCTGTAGGAAGACCAGGCCAACTGGCCCAAACTCACCCCCGGCACTGCCACCGGATTTTGAAAAGATAAAAACAGTCCTTTTTTGACTCTCTCGTTGGGCTTTAGGGAAAGCAAATCAGAACTTCCCATCATCACCTGGCCATTAACCACGCGATACGCCGGATGACCCATGAGAGCCAGAGCCAGACTGGATTTGCCTGAACCATTCGGCCCCATAATGGCATGCACTTCTCCCGGATTCACAGTCAAACTGATCTCATCCACCACCAATTTAGATTCAACCTGTACAGACAAATCTGTTATTTTTAATGAATCTTGCATGCTTTTCCTTTCGTCATTGCGAGCGATTAGCGAAGCAATCTTCCACGGTAGTAGATTGCCGCGTCGCTTGTTTCACTCGCTCCTCGCAATGACGGATTCGGATAAATCTTATTCAAAAATATTGCACTCCTGTTCCGGGCAGATGGGGCTAAGGTGGTAATAGACTCTTTTCCCCTCTTTGTGAGAGTCTAAAATTCCGGCTTCTTCCAGGTATCTGAGGTGATGGGAAATCGTAGGTTGGCTGAGTTTGAAGTGTTTAACAATTTCCAAAACACTCAATCTCGCGTTTTCCTGCAGCAGCGAAACAATTTGTACTCTGGCCGGGGCAGCAAGGGCGGCAAAGCACCGGTAGCATCGTGCCTTAAATTTCATTCTATAGATGATAATCTATACGTTCCTGATTGTCAACTTCGTCTGAAAATCGTTGACATTAACCCCACGGCCGTATGTTTAATGTCAACAAAGTAGCTTAACCTAAACCAACTGCTAGACTTATTCTATCCACCAAGAATATTCCGAATTCTAATCTCGCTACGCGGGGATTTAAAGAACCTTCTGTTGCTTTCATTGTCACGCTACAATTTAAACCTTTTAGATTAAAAAGACCTTCTGGATCGATTTTGTCAACCATTGGATAAGTTCCGTGTAGCGTTAAGCACATGTTGCCAACTCCGACAAAATAATTAGCGTCTATCTTGCCCAAGAGAGCTGCTGTTCCCGTAGGAGTCGGCCACCTTTTGCTCTCAAATAGCTGAATACCTACAACGCCCGGTAATTTTTTTCCGGTGAGATCAAAGGATCTGATAGAACCTCCTCCCAAAAGAGAGTCTATCCTTTGACGCAATTCTAGCACCAACCGTAACTCATTTATTGTTTGCGGCGTAGCAGGTCTGTACGTTGGCTTACATTCAATTGCATCTAATCCCATAATAAGAAATTTATTTTACAACAGATTGCTTCTAAGATCAAACTTAACATCCCTCAAAATGGTATAATGTATCTATGATTAAACCCTTCAAAAAGGGCTTGCCTCGCTCGACGCGAGTCGAAGCAGGCTCGCCTCGCTCTGCGGGCGGAGCGGGCGAATGGGAAACTGTCATCGAGGTCCGGGATTTTTTATTCCACAACCAGACCTCCTACGACGGCGGACCGGATTTTTTAGTAGGCCCCTCCCCTAAAACCCAAAAACTGTGGGAAATTTGCAAAGAACTGCTCAAAAAAGAAGCCGCAGCCGGCGGAGTTTTAGACGTTGATACTAAAACTATCTCCACTGTGGTAAGTCACAAACCCGGCTATATCAACAAAGAGCTGGAACTAATCGTGGGCCTGCAAACAGATAAACCACTCAAGCGCGCTATCAAACCTTTCGGCGGCATCCAGGTAACAGGACAGGCTTGTGAGGATTACGGCTTCAAACTTGATCCTTCGGTCAAAGAAATCTTCACTAAGTATCGGAAAAGCCACAACGACGGCATTTTTGATGCCTATACCAAGGAGATAAGAAACTACCGCTCCTCCGGAGTGATTACCGGTTTACCGGACAATTACGCCCGGGGCCGGATTATCGGCGACTACCGCCGGGTGGCCCTTTACGGCATTGATAGATTGGTGGAAGAAAAACAAAAAGACTTAGGTAAAAAACTGGGTACTATGACGGACGAGCTGATCCGGGCGCGCGAGGAAATCAGCGATCAAATTAAGGCTTTATCTATGATCAAGGAGATGGCCGACTCATACGGCTTTGATATTAGTAAACCCGCCAAAAACGCCAAAGAAGCCGTCCAGTGGACTTATTTTGCATATCTTGCGGCATTAAAAGAACAAGACGGCGCCGCCATTTCTTTGGGGGGCACCAGCGGGTTTTTTGATATCTATATTGAAAAAGACATTGCGGAAGGCAAATTGACAGAAGAGCAGGCGCAGGAACTGGTTGACCAGTTCATCATTAAACTGCGTTTGGTCAGGCAGCTGCGCATGAAAGAGTATGATGAAATTTACGCCGGCGACCCCACCTGGTTAACTGAAAGCTTGGCCGGCATGTTCTTGGACGGCTCGCCTCGCGGCGAAGCGGGCCGCCACAAAGTTACCAAAACTACCTACCGCTTTCTGCAATCTTTATACAACCTGGGTGCCGCTCCCGAACCAAATTTAACAGTTCTTTGGAGCGGGAAACTACCGCAAAAATTTAAAGAATTTGTGGCCCAAGTGTCTATTGATACCTCTTCTATCCAATACGAAAACGATGATTTAATGCGGCAAATTGCCGACTGGGACGACTATGCCATTTCCTGCTGTGTTTCGCAACTGAAAAGCGGCAAACAAATGCAATTTTTTGGCGCCCGCTGTAACCTGGCCAAGACCCTGCTCCTGGCTTTAAACGAAGGCCGGGATGAAAAAACCGGCGTCACTTTAGTTCCCGGGATTAAATCACTTAAGAAAGATGTTTTAGATTTTGCTGAAGTCATGGCCGAATTTAAGAAAACCGTCAGTTACCTGGTAAAAGTTTATGTTGACAGCATGAATGTCATTCACTTTATGCATGATAAATATTACTACGAACGGGTACAAATGGCACTGCTGGACAGCGATTTGGATAGATTAATGGCTTTCGGCATAGCCGGATTATCGGTGGTGGCAGATTCGCTCTCCGCCATCAAGTTCGCTAAAGTTACCCCGAAACGCGACCAAAAAGGCATTACGGAAGACTTCACTACGGCGGGAGATTTCCCCAAATACGGCAATGATGACGATAGAGTTGATTCCATTGCCAAGGAGCTGGTGCATACTTTCAATAGCGAGCTTAAAAAACACCATATTTACCGGGACGCCACCCCTACCCTGTCCATTTTGACCATCACTTCCAATGTCATGTACGGCAAAAAAACCGGCGCCACTCCGGACGGCAGAGCCTCAGGAGCGCCGTTTGCCCCGGGCGCCAACCCGATGCACGGCCGTGACACCCGAGGCGCCATTGCCTCTCTTAATTCCGTGGCTAAAATTGATTATCAGTTTGCCCGGGACGGCATCTCCAATACTTTCTCCATTGTCCCCCGCGCCTTGGGCGGGACAAGAGAAGATCAAATCGAAAACCTGGTGGCGCTCCTGGACGGATACTTTCACAAAAAAGCCCAACATTTGAATGTTAACGTCTTAAATAAAGAAACGCTCCTGCGGGCCATGGATCATCCGGAAGAATATCCCCAACTAACCATCAGAGTCTCAGGCTATGCCGTTAATTTTGTCAAACTTTCCCGGGAACACCAACAGGAAGTCTTAGCCCGCACCTTCTTTGAGTCAATGAAATAAAAAAAAGACGAAAGACGATGGAAGATAGAATATTGAAGATAGAAATTTGAAAATGGAAGATTGAAGATAGATTATTTTCTACCTTCTATTATCTATTTTCTACCACCATCTTCTATCCTCTACCATCTATCGTCTAAACCGTATGTTAAGAGTTCATTCCATCGAAACTTTAGGCACCAATGACGGACCGGGAATTAGGCTGGTCATCTTTATGCAGAGCTGTAATTTCCGCTGTCTGTATTGCCACAACCCGGATACGCAACCCGTGACGGGGGGCAAAATCATGCAGTCAGAGGAGATTATTGAACTGCTGGAAAAACAAAGGCCCTATTTTAAAGATAACGGCGGGCTGACTGTTTCCGGAGGGGAATCGCTTCTGCAAAGACAGGGTTTACTGGATCTTTTTACCAAAGCTAAAGCAGCCGGATTCAACACTACCTTGGACTCTAATGGTTCGATACTGGATGATAGTGCAAAAAAATTACTCGAAGTGACGGATTTAGTGCTTCTGGATGTCAAACACATTGACCCGGTTTGGCACTTAAAAGTCACTAAAGCTTCCAATGAACCGGTTCTGCAGTTTGCTAAATATCTGGAAGAAAAAGGCATTCCCATGTGGCTCCGCTATGTCCTGGTGCCGGGTTACACTAACCAAAAAGAGTTTTTAGAAAAATGGGGCGAGCATTTTAAAGACTACAAAAACGTTAAACGGGTGGAAATTTTACCCTTTCATACCTATGGATTTTATAAATATAAAGAGCTGGGCTTTAAGAATATGTTAGAAGATTGTCCCGTACCTACTGCTGAAGAGATTCAGGAAGCGGTAGATATTTTCAAAAAGTATTTTAAACAGGTTTTTGTAAGGTAAAAATCCCTTCCCTGGCCCAGGGAGTATACTCCTGCGGATTTTGAACAATATCTTTTAAAAATTCCTCTTTCTCCATCCATTTATATTCATAGCCCATATCCGTATTCAAACTGACTTGTCCGTCATAATCCCCCACCATCAGGTAACAGTGCTCATTTTCACAAAACTCTCCGCAAAAAGCAAAATAATTAAATGCCCCTATTTCCTTTATCCCGCGAAGTCCGCCTTTGGCGGACGTAGTGGAGCTAATATCCCACTCGTCCCTCAGGCACCGGAGTGTCGCCTCTTCCAAACTCTCGTCAACGCCATCCTGTTTGTGTAGTGGGTGAGTCGCTCCGGTAATATCCCAGATATTGTCAAAAATTTGGTGTTTTCTTTTTTGCAGAAGCACCTGACCCTCCGAATTTGTTAACAGTACGGCAATAGCCAGATGACGCTTCCCCTTACCGCTATGACCCGCTTCTTTGGAGATATATTCCAAGAAATTGCCGTTATCATCTACTGCCAAAATTGTTTGATCCATATAAATACAGTTTTATCTTTTAAGACAGTGCCTAGGATAACAGAACCGCGCTTAAAAGTCATCAGGCAGATAATTTATGGTACACTGAGATTATGAAGGGTTTTGTCCAAATCCCGTTGTTGATTCTACTTTTAATAGGAGTAGGCGCAAGTGTCTACCTGGTTCAACAAAAAACCCACTTTTTACCCCAAGCTTTTTCCGGTAAAGGAATCTCCAACATATTCTCTGACCAACCGATCGCCACCGGCAGCTCCATTCAAACATCCACCTATAAATTACCGACATCGACTCCAACAACACAATCTAATATTCCTTTTATTTCCGCCTTTCAGCGAATATTACAAAGGACGCTCAACCAATCTCCTGTTCCTACAGTTCCTACGCCGCCTGCTAAAATAAATGCTCTCCCCACTCCTGTTTCCTCTGCTAAACCTACTGCCAAACCATCTCCAACAACAACACCACCGACCATTAATCCCTCTGTCAAAAATTCTACCTGCGGTATAAATGTCTGGGCTAAACCCTTAGACCCTAACTCCTATTTTAATAACCCACTGACTATCCAGTTAATTTATTCAGCAATTGCCAACGGGAATAAATATGTAACTGGAATCAAATGGGATTTTAACGGAGACGGCTCCTGGGATACCGATATGTCTTTAACCAATGGTTCTATAGCCCATACCTTTCCCGGGAGCGGCAGTTATATGGTCAAACTTCAATTGCAAATGTCTGACGGAGAAATTACCCCTGTTTGCTCTAAAACAGTAACTGTCCCCATGGGTGTAGTTATCAGATTATCCGGACAGGTTTACTCCGACACCAATTGTAATAGTACTAAAGATAGCAGTGAGACTGGTTTTGCGGGTATGAGAATAAATATTAGGAATCCTAATGGTTTAGTTTATGAAACCGTTACTTCGGATAATAGTGGTAATTATACTTTTTCCAAGACTTTACCGCTGGATCAGTCCCTTACTCTTCATCCCTCTCCTTCGGACCCCAGCTTAGTCTTCCAATCCTCAACTGTTACGCTTAACCAGAACAACCCAAGCGCTAATGTCGATATCTCACACTGCCCACCATCCAATCCAACCCCCACACCTTCGCCAACTCCATCACCTACACCTAGCAGTACATCTACGACTAATGAGGGGATCACTGTTACTACCTCCTGCAATGGCAGCAGTCCCCAAGTGTATGTATTTGGAGATATACCGTCTCCTTACGATCGCAATAGCGGTTTATGGAGCACTTTAGTAGATAGCCAGACAGGTCAAACCATGATCTATGAATATGATGATAATCAGGGTCCTCCTACTATCCATATTGCTGCTAGCTTTCCACCCACCGGATCAATTAGGGGTGGTAGTTTTTCGGTAGCAGGAGATGGTAGATCCTATCAAGTGAAAGTTTACGCTGCTCCATACACCAGCGGTACACCGAGCTTAACAAATTTAGTAGCCCAAACTAGTTTTAGTAAGACTTGCCCTTAAAGAATTTAGAATCCTGCTCAAAAAAGTTATATGCCTAACGCAGTTTTTACAGCTGATTCCATATCCTTGTAGCTATAAGCGCCGCTAAAGTTGGTGGTGTTGAAATAAAACCCGGGGGTGCCGGAAATTCCTATGCCGGAAGCCAGAGAACTATCCGTCTGCAAACGGGAGTCGAACTTGCCGCTGTCAAGACAGGCTTTCATGCTGTTGGAGTCAAAAGCCGCAGATAAAAATTCAGCCAGTTCACCCGATTTTGCTTTATCATTTTTCACTGTATTGTTCAGCAGGTCATATCCTTTTGAACTCATCAAGAGATCGTGTACTTCCCAGAATTTGCCTTTTTCATTGGCGCAATACATGGCTTTGGTGCCCATTTCCCCTGCGCCGTGGCCGTTGGTATAAACCCAGGCAAAAGCCGCCTGGCCGTTTTTAACCAGCTTTTCTATTTCCGGCACCGGCGCCACATATGTCCCACCATCGGAAACCAAAGTGAATCTGTCGCCAATTTGTTTATTAAGCGCCGAATTTTTCCCGGCTGCCACTTGGCAAAACGGACAGGACGGATCTGCTACTTCTATAACCACCAATTTTTTATTGGCATCACCAAACTTAATTTGAGCTTTATTGAAAACATCTTTAACCTGCGCAATAGTCGCTGTGGGCTGTTGCGGGGCTTGTTGTTGAGCCTGCGGCGGCGGAACGGGCGCATTGGCCGTTGTGCCGGCAGTTTTCGGAGCAACTTTAATCACTCCTCCGCTAACTAAGATGGCAACCGCCACGATTAAGGCACCAACAATAATTGCTGTGGGGACGCTCAAGAAGGGTTGGGCTTTTTCCATGTCAGTAGAGTTTAATAAAGAGCAGGTATCATTGTCAACACTTGATTACTGCTGAGAAGTTGAAACAGAAGACTCTCTTCTTACTAGTTCTTCTAAACGGGTTCTTTTCTCATTCATTCTTGATTTCTTAGATTCAGGAAGAGGAAGTTCTTGTCTTTCCTTATCTCCGTGACCTCCCCTAAAATAAGTACCCTTATTCAACCTAGCATTAATATCTGCTATTTCTTGTTGCCAAGCACATAATCGAAGATGTTCTCTTGCTTTTATTACATTTCCCCTGTCCCCTCTAAACGAACTTACCAAATCAGGAACACCATTAAAAGGGGGTCCCCATACGGCAAAGCGAATAAGATTAATTTGCGCTAAATTAACAGTCAACTCTTGACTCGGATCAACTACCCATCTCCTAATAGCACTTATGTAAGATGGCATATCTTGAATGACATATTCGACAGCTGGGCTCTTTCCCGCGCTATCCATTCTATGAAAAGATTGGCGCACAGTCAATCCTTCGCAATATTCCCCATAGAAATCCGGCATTCATAATACAATATGAATATGCAGCAACTAACTAAAATAATATTGGCCTGGGAACTGTTTGGATCTGGGATTTCTAAAACTCATATAGCCAATCAATTG
>Ga0209542_10000467_pt1 | contig 97303 bp, 118 predicted proteins | sample RifCSPhighO2_01_FD_184028 | JGI IMG/M metagenome (GOLD analysis project Ga0209542, IMG submission 184028) | Soil microbial communities from Rifle, Colorado - Rifle CSP2_plank highO2_0.1 (SPAdes) (version 2) | ecosystem: Environmental > Terrestrial > Deep subsurface > Rock core/Sediment ...
CGGTCCCTTTCCGACCGGATTGTGCTGATCGGTGGGAAAGGGACCGTTGCCGACACGGGTAGTGTAGGCTTTCATCACTCCCACCACCGATAGAGCGACGGGCGGCAATCCGACATCGGGTAAGACGGAGGAGGCGATGGTGTGGTAGGCAACGGTATACGGATAGGTGCCGAAGACAAAATCAAGGTAGGTGCCTTGGGCGGCCTCAAAGAGAAAAGATTGTTTTGAAAGATTTTCCCTGACGTATTCGGCGACCGGAAAGATGTAGGGACGCAGCCGTTTCGCATATCTCTCATATTCTTTAACAACCTGCCTGAGTTTGAGGGGATATGGCTGGCCGTAGACTTTGGAGACGCGGTTTTTCTTGAGTTTCCAAACTGCCTCCAGTTTATCCTTTAAAGATTTTGGATTGAGAAGGTCCTGCATGCGGATGCCGGCACGGTTGGTGCGGTCTTCATAGGTGAAACCGATGCCGAGCCTCAACGATCCGGTTTGTTTCTTGCCTTTGAAGGCTTCGGAGGCGGCGTCGAGAAGCCGGTGATAGGGCATGACCAGATGGCAGCGGGGGTCGATTCCCAGATCAAGCGTTCGGACATGCTTTTTGACCAGGGCGATCTCATCGAGGAGAACCTTGGGATTGATGACTACCGCTTGAGCGATGAGCACTTTCTTTCCGCGCAACACGGAGGAAGGGATGAGCGAGAAATGGATAGTCTTGCCGTCGGCAACTACGGTATGTCCGGCGTTGTTGCCGCCGTTGAAGCGGACCGTCACGTCGTGGGTTTTGGCGAGAATGTCGGTGATTTTCCCTTTGCCTTCGTCGCCCCACTGCAGGCCGACGATGACGGTTGAGCGTTTCATGCGATTTTCTTTTTCAAGACTCGCTTGACAATACTGCGGCAGGGTTGGGCGAGTTTCTCAAAGGATAATTGTTTGAGCGCACGTTTATCCGCGGATTTGACGGAGAGCGCGTCAATGAGGTTTATGAATTCATCATGAGTGAATGTTTTCCCTTTGACGTGCCGGGCGATAACTTCATACGGTCGGTCATATCCCCGTGAGCGCAGGTAGGTCTGCACGGCGCCGGTCAGCACCTCCCAATGTTTTTCCCGGTCTGACCCGATCGCCGGGCGGTTGGGCTCCAGTCGCTCGAGCGCCTCGACAACACTCTGCCAGGAAAGATAGGAGTAGGCGAAGGCAATCCCGAAGCTTCTCCTTATTGTCGAGTCGGAAAGATCGTGCTGGAGGCGCGAATGGGAGAGTTTGGTCTTGTACATGGCAAGCAGGGCATTGGAGAGTTCAAATGCACCCTCGGCCCCTTCAAGATAGATGGGATTGACCTTCTGGGGCATCACGGAAGAGCCGACTTCGGCGGTGTTACGAATCCGGGTATAGAGGAAGTCAAAGCTCAAGTACAGCCAGAGGTTCTGCGTCAAGTCGAGGGCGATTTGTTGGAGCCTGCCGTAGGCGTCAAACAGGCGGATCAGCGAATCGTAGGGGAGGATTTGGGTTGTGGCTAAAGCGGGTTCAAGACCAAGGCTTTGAACAAAGTCTTCCTCAATCGCGAGCCAGTCTTTTTCCGGATAGGAGAATGTCTGGTCCGCGAACGAACCGACCGCGCCGTTGAGCTTGCCCTGCAACTGCATTCCACTCATGAGGTTCAACTCATCGACCAAGCGCGAGTAAAATACTGCCAGTTCTTTGGCAAGCGTGGTCACGTTTGCCGGCTGACCGTGGGTGCGGCCGATGATGGGGATGTTTGAGCGGCTGATGAGCCTCTTCAGGCGATTGAGCATCTTCTTGATCATCGGGATTGCGAGGGTTTGCGTGTAGTTTTTGAGCAATAGACTGTAGCTTAGGTTATTGACATCTTCCGAGGTCAAAGCCCAGTGCACGAACTCCACATGGTTGGGGAGCTTCACTGCTTTGAGTCTGGTTTTGAGGAAGTATTCGACGGCTTTGGTGTCGTGGTTGGTTTGCTTCTCAAACTCGCGGATCTCGCGCATCGCCCGCAGATCAAAGCCCGTATGCAGATTCTCCAAAGCAGTTATCTGCGGCCGGGAGAACGGCGGGGCAATGCGATTTTGGGCTAGAAAGATGAGGTAGCGGATTTCAACCAAGAGGCGGGTGCGATTGAGGGCGAATTCGGAAAAATAGTTTGAGAGCGTTTGAACTTTATGGTAGTTTCTGCCGTCCAGCGGGGTGAGGGCGACGAAATTCGGAGGGGTTTCTTCCCATTCTGATGATTTGACTATTTTATTCTTCATGCTGGAGAATGGGGGAACACCCAACGTGTATTGTCTATTCCTTTGTTATCTCCGACATCATTTTTTGTATCACAGTATGTGAAGAAAGAATAGGAGAAGTTTTCGCGACTTTTAATGTCGGGGGCCGCCCCTAGTATTGGCTGTTGGCGAAGATTGTGAAGGCCAGGTAGAGGGCGGCGAGGAGGGCGAGGCCGGTCAAGAGGTTGACGAACAACAGATTAAATTTTTCCTTCCTTGTGTCATGCTTGCGGCGCTTAAATACCAATAGAGGAGTCAGGATAGCCGAGAGGAGGAGCCAAAGGGGGAGGAAGAATCCGAAGGCGAGCCAACCGTAGAAGTAGAGGGGGGAATCATCCGGAAAGCTTCTGCCCAGGAGCCATGATGCGCCGGCTGCCAAGAGGAAGGCAACTCCAATCGCCAACCAACTATAGAAAAACTTCCAATATTTTAAGAATTTCTGCACGAATTCCATTGTCTCTGATTTCTGAGGATATGACAAATTAAATCCAGTTTTAAAGCACTTGACTCATTTGGTAATATTGGGCAGTTTGCCTTTGAGATCATTCTTTATCCCTATGAATGCAGAAACTGATCACGTTGAGAATTCAGATGGTTTGGAGCGGCACAAAAAAGCCATCGGTAACGTGAATCGTTCCTTTGACACTCCATTTTGGAGACTTTATGGACAAATCATGGAAAGCAGTCATCGAGTATTGGCTCGGACTTACCACAACTCATTGAGGAGGTCTGAAATAGGACTTGCTGATCAAGAACTCAGGACACAATACGGAGAAGCACATGACCATTTTCTACAAGAATCGCAAGAGGGGTTTGAACTCATCAGGCAATATGCGCCAGTCAATGATGCCGGTAAGGCCTTGCTCATACGGCAAAGGGTTTTTCAAACTGTCGATGAATTTCTCATGATTGCCAAAAAAGAGATGGTTGCACATCCAGACAGAATCAAGCAGGTTCGTTTGACTGCCAGAAAACTTCTTTTGGAAGGGGCAAAGAGCGCACAGGAAACAGAATCGGGGATTTACGACTGGCGTGGCATCAGTGAGCTGGCTTCACTAGTCCATCAAGGGAATGTGGAAGATGAAAAATTAGGGGAGGGTCTGCAACGATTTCTAGAAATACCAGAGGATGTACGTTTTGATGTACGGGGTTTAGAGTGATTGTTTCAGCTCTTTCATTTTTTCACATTGGGAAATGGAATTGAGATAGATTATGACTATGAGTCTCGAAATCATCTCCATACTTGTTAGCAAAAATACATGAATATCTGATGATGGGTATTGCTGACTAGGTCACGATACATTTGAGACTCTGAGCGAGTCATGCCGGCTGATTTCCACCGCATCCGCTATCGGGTTCCCAAGTACTCATGGAGCGTGTATCGTACGCTCATGAGAACCTTAGAGACCGCGCTCGGGTTTGGAGCCTCCGAGAAAGCCAAGTTCCGGCTCCACTGCATTGAGTTCTTGGACAAGTACGGCTGGACAGGAGTCCATGACGCCTTTCCTCACCTGTCTCGGGCCAGCGTCTACCGCTGGAGAAAAACGTTCCTTGCTGCAGGCAAGCGCCTCAACGCTCTGGTCCCCAAGAGCACTCGTCCGCAGCGAACGAGGCAAATGGTGGTCCCCGCTGAGATCCTGTCATTCTTACGGGCCATGCGGGAGCAACACCCGCACCTGTCGAAATACAAGCTCAAGGTGTTCCTTGACGAGTGGTGCAGGGAAGAGGGGTTCCCCACATACTCGGTTTCCTGGATTGGCAAGCTGATCTCCCGCTACCAGCTCTTCTTTCAAGTGAGAAGGCCGGTGCGCAGGAGAAGGAAGCACTCCAGGAGCGGCTACACCATCCGGAGAACCCCGAATCCCGACACCGTGCGCTTGGGATACCTACAACTCGATGGGATCACGGTGTACTGGTTGGGAAAGAAACTGGTCTTTTTGACCGCCCTGGAACTGAAGACCAGGAAAGCCTGGGTGAGACTGGTCCCGACGGCCAACAGCCTGCATGCCAAAACCTTTCTGCTGTCGATCCTCGCTGAACTTTCTTTCCCCCTGCACACCATCCACACTGATAACGGCAGCGAATTCCATGCCCTGTTTGACGCGGTCGTACAAGAACTGAAACTCACCCATCTCTGGAGTCCTCCCAGAACTCCCAAGGTGCACTCCCACATCGAGCGGTTCAACGGCGTCTTCCAGGATGAATTTGTGAACTATCATCTCGACACTGCCGTGACTGACCCGCACCAATTTCAACAAGACCTTGAGACCTGGCTCACTTGGTACAATACCCAAAGACCGCACCATGCGCTGAACCTGATGAGCCCGGACCAATACTTGTTACAGGTAGAGAAAGGAGCAAAAAGTCTCAAAAGTGTGTGACCAGGACACCTTCGTTGACAATATATGTAGGAGAAGGGTATCATCGGGATAGCTCATGGCGAGCTACTATGGCTTCGAGAGATTCTTCAAAACGGAGGGTACGTAAGGCGGTGATCCCGGCCGCCGGATTCGGAACGAGATTTTTGCCCCAAACGAAAGCGATGCCGAAGGAAATGCTTCCCATCGTCGACAAGCCCGTCATTCAGTACGTGGTGGAGGAGTGTGTTGATTCCGGCATTCAAGACATCATCATCGTGACCGGCTATCATAAGCGTTCGATTGAGGATCACTTTGACCATAACAGCGAACTGGAATACCACTTGGATGTTACGGGAAAGAAAAAACAACTGAGGATGGTAGCGGAAATTGCCGAATGCGCAAATTTTGTCTACATTCGGCAAAAAGGCGGATACGGCAACGGAACGCCTGTGCTCAACGCGGCTCACCTCATCGGGGATGAGCCGTTTGCCGTTTTATGGGGGGATGAGTTCATTTATTCGAAACCCCCGAGGCTCAAGCAATGTTTGGAGGTTTTTGAGGAATACGGGGATCCCGTGATCTCTGGAATCAGGATCAAGAATAAAGAAGAAGTTACCAGATACGGAATTGCAGAGTTGGAACCTATGAAGAACAATGTTTCAAAACTCAAACGGATCATTGAGAAGCCGGATCCGAAAGACGCCCCTTCCCAGATTGCCGCGCACGGTTGTTATGTGCTCACGCCTGACATCTTTCCGCTGCTTGCGGATCAGAAACCCGGAAAGGGCGGGGAGATGTGGCTGGTTGATGCCATTGCTCGACTCTCGCTTCAACGCGATATTCTGGTTTGCGAAGTCAACAATGCAGCCTACTATGATACCGGAGACAAACTGGAATACATGAAAACGGTTGTTCAATTCGGGCTCAAGCACCCCGATGTTAATGGGCCGTTCCGCAAGTATCTCAAGGAATTGAATCTTTGAATCCCTTCTTTTCTTCAATTGACACTGGATTTTTCATGATATAATTTATGTGCCCTACGGTACGCGTGAACACGGGAAATATTTCCCTCCACAAATTCACGATCTTTAGGGAGGGCTATTTGTTCAAATCCTGTGGGGTTTGAGCCAGCCCACCCACCTGGTATCATCCGGGGGATATATTCCTGCGAACCGCCCTCCGTGGGGCATTTTTAAACTTCTTTTTTCTTGTTTTCCCAGGCTAATTTTGATATACTTACTAGCGAATTTGAGAATTGATTTTGCCGGGGTAACTCAGCGGCAGAGTAGCTGTTTTGTAAACAGCAAGTCGTGGGTTCGAATCCCACCTCCGGCTCAGCGGATTTTTTTGTTCATTCTCCATCTTGTTTTCAAATCTCTTTATTCTGATTGATCGATAGACAAAGAAAGTGTATTCTGGGACTATGAACATTGGCGAAGTGCGCCAGTTGTATTATCGGGAGGGGTTAAGTGCTCGCGAAGTGGGTGAGCGGCTTGGCAAGTCGGTATGGCAAGTAATCAAGTTTATGAGAAAGAATCAGATAACTCGGCGTCAGGCCTCGGAAACGCAAAGAATTCAGTTCCAAAAAAGGCCATTGTCTTATCAGAAGAAACAGAGGCTTTCTCAATTGGAATATCGTCTTCATGAGGCTGGTTTAATGTTGTATTGGGCCGAAGGAGTGAAGTCGGGTCAGAGCACCGTGGATCTTGCAAATAGTGATCAGAGAATGATTGTGCTGTTTTTAAGAGTGTTAAGGGAAATCTATCGGGTGAATGAGGGGAGGTTGAGGGTCTTGCTCTACTGCTACCAGAACCAAGATGTATCGCGATTAATTCGTTTCTGGTCAGGTCTATTGAACATACCGAAGCATCAATTTATTAAGCCCTATGTTCGGAGGGACTTTGATTTAAATAAAACAAATAGGATGCCGCATGGTCTGGTTCACATTCGATATAACGACAAACGGCTGTACTCCCAGATTCTAGAGGATATTGATATAATTGTATCTGATCTTAGTTAGAGCAAGCTGGGGTGGCAGAGTGGACAAATGCACGTGTCTGTAAAACACGCGGCGCAAGCCTACGGGGGTTCGAATCCCTCCCCCAGCACACTTCGACTCGATTCTCGGTTCGACTGAGCTCACCGTCGAAGTCTCGCTCAGTGCGGGGGAGGCGAGTTGAAGCATGGAGGAGGGATGAGAAGTCTACCCTGAGCTTGTCGAAGGGAATCCCTCCCCCAGCATCTAAATGCCCGGATGGCTCCCCGAAAAGAATTTTCGGCTTGCTCTCCGCCGGTTGGCGGATTCGCATTCGGAAATTCAACGGGGCAGGCAGTGGTAGAGCACGTCAAACGTGCCAGGCTTGCCCGCCATCATCTTGCCTAGGTAGTTCAGTGGCAGAACGCTTTCTTGGTAAGAAAGAGGTCGTGGGTTCAATTCCCACCCTAGGCTCTGTTGGGAGTAAGGAGTAAGGTATGGGTTTCGTATTCAGAAAACTTGATCTTTATCACGATCTTAAAGATTACGTTGTCTTTCTCTACAGAGTTGCACGAAATTTTCCGGTCGAGGAGACTTATGGATTGAAGTCTCAACTTACTCGTGCTGCCGCGTCGACACTGCTCAATTTTTCCGAGGCATGATGTCGATTTCTTCAAAGGAGCGGGCTCGATTTTTACAGATCAGTATTGGGTCAATCGGAGAAGTGATTGCCATAGCTGATTTAGCATTGGAGCTTAACTATCTTTCCTCTACTCAACATGAGAAAATTCTGTTACAATCTGAGATTATTATTAAACGTCTTTATGGGGTAAAGAGGAAGAAGCCGTCTTAGCTTTTCATACTTCATACTCCTTACCCCATACTTCTAAACATGGCTACAAAAAAAGGACCGCGGATTGTGGTCGGACTCAAGTGTTCGGTCTGCGGGACGTTCAACTACATCACCGAGCGCAATAAGGTGAATACTCCGGAGAAGCTGACTCTCAAGAAATTCTGCAAGCGGTGCCGGAAGCACCAGCCCCATAAAGAGTCGAGCAAATTGAAATAATTTTTCTCCAAATATTTTCTATGGTCGGTCCGGAATTCTTTTTTGATACAGATGGTTCTCTCTCCAGTGAGTTGGGGATTTCGGTTCCCATTGCCCCGGTCGTTGTTCGGGCTTATCATCCGTTTAATCCTCAAGTCAGTACCGACCGGCTGGAATGGGATTCAATCTTTCATCCAATATGTGGAGAAACAACCTGGTTGACTTCGCCAGTGGAAGCCGTTCAGGGAGATGAACGGTTTGACTTTTTGGCTCTCATTGATGAGCAAGGTTTTCGCAGTGAGTTTGGATTTGCCGTCCCGCATGGTCAGGAAGAACCATTTTTTTTCTATCATCGGGGTGGGGGACTCGGGATTGCCGAGGATGCTGTTCCGGGTCTTGAAGTGAGGAGATTTCCAAGGGACCCGCGTCAGCGGGACGATGGTCTGGCCGTCTATGAGGTTTCGCATCCGTATATTTCTGATCAAGTTCCCCGAGAAAGCTATTTGCTGATACACAGTGATGACGAGAATATCGGTGATCTTTTGCGCAATCATGTTCCTTTTGATTCTCTGATCAGCGGCTATAAACGCTCAACACCTCTTGAGACTTCCCGGGTAGTATGGTGGCTAGAGAAGGTGCCCTTTGAATATTTTTTGGGACTCAATCAACCCGGTTTGCATAATTTATTTGGGAAGGAAGAGCCGAGGGTGAGTTCAACCTCATGAATTAGCGGATTCTTCTTATTTTCCAAGAGAAAGCAGGGTATCGAGGATATTTTTTGCCCCAGTGAGAAAGATCGGGTCAAGCTTTAGCGCCTGTTCGACGGCGTGAGTAAACCAAGTTTCATGTTCGTGGATTGCCGGCTCGACAAGGGCTTTGAGTTGGCTTTCGAAGGTTTCCGGCGTCGCCCTGCGGGCGACCCCTCGCTGTTCAAAGGTTTCCTGGATGCGTTCCTCCCATTCTCCCCAGGGTTCCATGAGCAGGAGGAAGCAGCCGGCCGCCGCCGAATCGTAGGCCATGTCTCCCGAGGGTTTGGTGATAACCCCGTCAGCCCAGGGAAACATCCAGTTGACGAGTTTTTCATTGGCATCCATGATCCCGCTACCGCGAAGGATTCGGTAATTGGCCTCCGGATCAACCTCGTTGCCGACATGGATATCGTTGTCTTGGGCGAAGAGGCCGAACATGGTCGCAAAATCTTCATGGGTGCCGGCATAACAGATCAGCTTTATCGGATGGCCTTTGCCTTTGATGAAGGGGAGCAGCTGCACAAGGATGGTTTCAATTTCTCCCTTATTTGTACCCAGTCCGCCGGTAGTTATCGCTAGTTTCAGCGGTTCGTTGCGAGCCAGACGATCGCCCAATGAGGCGGGAGATTTATTTTTCCTGGCTTCAACGATACGCGGATCAACCGGAGGGCCGGTGACGACGACACGGTCCGGATTGAGCTTTTTTCCTTCCCGCTGGGCTCCTTCAAGCAATTCGATTTTGGTCTTGTCATCAAAAACGGCATAGTGGAGCGTTTCTTTGTCTGCGTTTTTAAGGTACTGCGGGCGGACGTGAGGATCGGTAACTGCTTGAAGGACGGTTTTGCCGGCCTCTGCCAAGAGGTTCCCGGTCTCGTAATGGAAGGAAGCAATCGGGCGCTTCACATTCTCAAAAAGGTAGAGAAGCGGATCTTTGATGGCGTCGGAAATGGGGAGTTTGTCGCGGGCGCGGGTATCAATGATATCTTTGAGTTTCTTGAGCGTCTCATGGCGGGCCACGGCCTCGGCAATTTTTTCGGTGACTAGAACTTTTTGCCAGTCTTCGGCTGCCACGAAATTGGTGGGGTCGACAAACCAAAAGGACTTTTTGGCTTCGCCGGCCGCGATCAGGAGGGAGAGGGCTTGGGAATAGTGGGCGCGCGAGAAGACTATTTCTTCACGCTTGAATTGGTAGGCGTGCTGTTCTTCAATCTGATCAAAAAAGGTTGCGGAGACGGTGGCAATTGGGACTTCCGCTTCCTCCAGAAGTTTGCGTTCTTTGTCGAGAATGGTTTTCAGCTCCTCATCCATCAAGTTTCATGGTAATGGGTTTGGGAAAGGAAGTCTAGAGGAATGTTATAATAAAGCGGAGATTTAGGCCCGTGATGAAATGGTATCATGAGGGTCTCCAAAACCCTTCTTCCAGGTTCGAATCCTGGCGGGCCTGCATAAACTCACTGTTTACTTTCGAGCCTTCGTAAGGTCTTCAGAGAATTTCACTCCCGGGTGGGAAGTTCAATAGCGGTGATTGATACTTGAAAATAGAGATATGACTGTTTATGGTAGAAACATGTTGACGAAAACCGATCTTAAACAGATGCAGAAGCTTCTCCGTGAGGAAGTTGAAGCGGAAGGAAGAAATATTCGAAACGAATTGCAGAGTGATATTCGAGAGTCAAGAGTCAGGATTCAGCAAGACATACGGGAGTTATCGGACAGAATGAAACATCTCGAAATCCGGGTGAACAACGCAGAAAAAGAGACGAAGAAGGGTTTTCAAAAAATCAATAACCGACTTACCGAGCTTTTTGATTTTCTGGATAAAGATTTGATGAAAACTTCAAAAAGAGTTGAACGAATTGAAAAACATCTAGGATTGGAAACTGCCTAAGTGCCTTCTGTTTTTCTTTGATTTTTCCCGAGGTTCCCCTTCAGAGCGGCATGTTCATGGCAGTTGAGCATGTGGGTTATCTTTTCCTGAGATGGCTCACCAGAGAAATTAGGGCTTCTTGAGGATCTGCGGGTACCGGTCGAACCAGAATGGCGGTTTTATCTGGTTTGTAGGAAATCATCTTAAACATAAATACCTCATCGGTTCTTATTCCGACCATTTGATCGTTTTCCCATCCGAGAGGTACCACCGGAGAATCTGGTTTGTCTGAAGTGTGGAATCCCTCTTCTTGTAGTTTCTGCAGCATGAGAGGTGTTGCGGCGTCAATGAGGGAGGTCGGATTATCGATATCGTTTGGAGATGTTGTGGAAAGAATGAAGTAAAAGCCGGGTTCATAGTTTTGTTCTTGAGCTTTCTCAGGATCGCGCAAGTCCAAAGAGGTAACGCTGAAGTGTGTCTCCTCGGGTTCTCGACGGAAATGATTTCCCAGATTTTGGAGTGCTTCCTTTATTTTCATGGCGAGAGTATATCATAGATTACCAACTATAGGACTCTTGGGGTTGGTAGTATGCTTTGTTGAGAATTGTGAGGGTATGGTTTTGAACGGGTTGATTTCAATTTAGAAGAGCTGGGTATGGCGGGGGGTGTTTGAGGGATTCTTGACTTTGAACAAGAAAACTACAGCCGGATTGGGAATTTGGACGTTGACGTAGTTTTTTTGATACAATACGCGCGTTCTTATTCATTAATGCAAAAAGGGAGGTCGTATGACGAATTTAGAATCGAATCCAATTGTGAGGCGAGGTGAGGAAGAGATTGGGCATACGGGTGAAGTTGAGGCGATCGTTGAGGAAGAGACTGTGATACCGGCAAGAAAGAGAGGGGTGACGATTATTGACGTTGAGCGATTCTACGAAGGCGATACCCATGCTCCCGAGATGTCGCTTGAAGCTTATCAACCGGGGTCATCCCGGATGAGGGATCCGCGACAGGAGCAACGACACCGAGAAGACAATCCGTATTCTCGGGGGTAGATTCTTCCATTCTCTGGGTGACCGGGTCACCTCTGGTTTTCCGTGAGGGATGAGAGTCGTGTTCTTCATCCGAGAGTTTCAGATAAATGAGGGAAGTTTAAGGTGTTAGGCTCCAAGTACCCCAGAGTTTGTAGGGGCTGCATTTGGCGCCGGAAGCAACATCGACCGCGTTTTTGGGACCCGGAACGCTTTTGTTATTCAAGGTCAGCGCGACCGGACCGTTCCAGACCTTGGTCTTGGTTTCCCCTGATTGACCCCAGAGGAAGAAAGTATTCAGGTACTCTTCAATCGTAGCCTGGACGTTGCTGTTTTCCTGGTTTGAGCAATTCACTTCCATCTTGGGCGCTGTCCTTTCGCTATACCGGATGGGAAAAACGATTGGTGTGCTATAGTATGCCCGTGTCAAAAGAAACGCTTTATCCGTCGAGAGACGGGCAATTCAAGGAAGGTGTGCGGGATGCCTTTTCCCGTCTGTTTGACCTTCTGGATTTTCAAGTCGAGGGGCAAAAGAATATCGAATTTCTGCGGGAAGGCGCGGCCGCTGTTGTTGCTTTCTTTCCCCATTGCGGTCATCTTGACGCTCCTGCCGTCAGGAGGGCTTTCCCCAGAGATTTGCGAAAATTTCTTTTTTATCCCGCAGCTTCGGATTATTGGTTTCAGGAAAACCTATCGGGGAAGTTCAGATCAGAAGTGAGCTCACTTTTTTTACAGCGTTTTTCCCTGTCACGTGATGGTTCCGGAAAGGCGATCATGCACGGCATTGATCGAGCAGTTGAGCTTTTGCAGACCGGTTATTCCGTTGTCGTTTCTCCGGAGGGCACGCGTTCAACCCTGTCTCTTTCCGAGCGGCAACTTCATACCGGACCTGCAGAATTGGTACTGCGAAGCGGAGTACCGCTTGTGCCGGTTCGACTGCAGGGTTTTGAGGAACTTCTGCCGAAAGGACTTTTGTTGCCGAAGATGTTTGACGGCTTTCAAAGAAGATCGGTGTCCGTTACTATCGGCGAGCCAATGGTGTTTGATCTTGATACCATGATGGGGCCAAGGTCCCAGCAGCGAAAGTTGATCACCTCCCAATTACGAGAGTGGTTTCTCGAAATGTAATATATTAATGGGGATTTCATATTAGTGTCTTATAGATGCATGGGGATGAGGGGGCTCCGTAGCGATACGGGTTTAGTCTCTCAAATGATCTTCCAATTTCCTTTTATTCGCTGGGTGGCGAATGCGGCTCAAGGCTTGGGCTTCGATTTGCCTCACCCGTTCTCTGGTAACTCCCACCTTCCGTCCAACTTCTTCAAGGGTATAGGATTTACCATCAAGCAGGCCATAGCGCAACTGAAGAATTCTCACTTCTCTGGGAGGGAGCGTTCCCAATACCTCTTTTAACTGTTCTCTCAGCTCATTTTGGGAGGCCTCATCGGGGGGAGAAAGACTGTCTTCATCCTCAATGAAGTCTCCCAAGACGCTTTCTTCGTCCAGGCCAGCGACCGGTTGCTCCAAAGAGAGCGGGCGATGAGATATTTTTTTCATATTGATTACCTTAGTTGTCGGGATTTGCAAAGCGGCAGCGAGTTCGTTGTCGGAAGGATCTCTGCCCAGTTCCTGCATCATTTGTCTTTCGAGTTTATACATCTTATTTATTTGATCGCCCATGTGAACCGGAACGCGGACCGTTCGCCCCTGATCCGCAATGGCACGAGTGACACCTTGTCTAATCCACCAGGTTGCGTAGGTCGAGAATCTGTGCCCTCTTTTATAGTCGAATTTTATCGCTGCCCTGATGAGCCCGATATTTCCCTCCTGAATGAGGTCGAGGAAGGGGACACCCCGTCCGAGATACTTTTTGGCAACGCTGACGACGAGGCGGGTGTTTGCTGAGATGAGATGCCCGCGAGCCTGTCTTGCATTTTCAACGACATCTTTCAATTGTTGGAAGTGATTTTGCGCGTGGTTGCCGGATGCGATTTGTCGGCTCGAGTTTTTCCCCTGCTCCATCCTTTTTGCCAAGGATACTTCTTCACTATGGGTGAGGAGAGGGACGATGCTGATTTCATTGAGATACTGCCCAACAGTATCTGTGCGATCGAATGCTGAGGCGAGACGCGAATCCACATCATTTTGAGTTTCGTCAACTTCCGACTCATCAGATTCTTCTGCGTAGGTGATGTTGAGCCCATCACACATATCATAGATTTCTGTCAGCCCGACCTCGTCGATCTGCGGGAAAGAGGACAGGATGTCATCGGTTGAGAGGTGTCCTTTTTCCTGCCCTTCCGTAAGGAGGTTGGCCAACCGATCCGAAGCACCGGGAAGTTTCCAACCCTCCCACTCGCCAAGTTCGAAGTCATTCGACGAATCAGAGGCGAAATCTTTTTGTGGAGCTGACAGAACGAGTTCTTTCATTTTTTCCTCTTCACGGATAGCTATTTTACACCAGTGGACAATTTCTTTGTCTGGTATGATGGGCTGGGGGAAAAGCGGGAATTTGCATACCACGATGTTTATTCTGGTTGATAAACCAAAGGGAATGACGAGCCATGACGTTGTTGACCGGGTCCGTCAGATAACAGGGGAGCGGTGGGTGGGGCACGCGGGGACGCTGGACCCAAACGCGACGGGGCTTCTTATCGTCGGGGTCGGCAGGGAATCGACCAGGAAACTCGGAGCCATCGCCAAGGGTACACGCAAGACGTATGTCGCCGACGTGATTTTGGGGGAGGAGAGGGACACGGATGATGCGGAAGGGAAAGTGACCGAGCGGGCAAAAGGTGTACTCCCACCTTCAAAACATGAAGTTGAGCGGACGCTCAATGACTTTGTCGGAGAAGGGAAGCAAATTCCGCCTCAATTTTCGGCAATCAAGATGCAGGGGAAAAAAGCGTATGAGTTGGCAAGGAAGGGTAAAAAGATTACTCTTCAATCGAGATTTATTTCTGTTTACCGGATATATTTGATGCGATATTCTTATCCAATATTGTCCTTTGAGGCGGACGTTTCAGCCGGTACCTATATTCGGGCTTTGGCGCGGGATATCGGCAGAAAGCTGGGCATGGGAGCCTATTTAGGCGACCTTCGAAGGAAGAAGATCGGAACGTATTCTGTCGAACAGGCAGTTCAGTTGGAATCGTTAACCGAAAAGAACTGGCAAGAGTTTGCATTGGATCGAGGTGTTGTACAATGAGGACATATGGATGAGCATGAGACGGTTGAACAAACCCCTGAAATTAAAAGACGAAAACTTACAGAATTTATTGGAAATCTTTTGAGAGGGAAGCCGGAGGTGATCCCGCTTCCGGTTATTGAAAAGCAACTGAGTAAGCCATCGGAGAAAGGAGCACCGTCGGGATTTCAAGAGATTGAAGCGCTGCCTTTGCAGGTCGAGTCAATGAGGAAGAACTTGGCAGAAAAAATTTCACGAGCGGAAAGCAGAGTATTCGCTGATGAAGAAGATGCCGTGGCCACTGTCAGAGAGGCAAGGATCCGTACATTGCAGGAAAGAAGAGATTCGCTTCACGAAGCAGGAACATACGCACCCGAACAAGTCTCATCAATTGAGCTTGAATTGCACAGGCTTCTTGATGAAGACGTTCGGGCGCGTTCGGGCTTTGGCGTTCCGGGCTGAGGAGAGCCGGGCAGGCGATTTTCGGGAGATCCGCAAAAAGCCGGAGTGTTGTATGTTTCCGAAAGCTCCGGCCTTGCTGCAATGAACGTTCAGGCTCGAGGAGAGAACGGAAAAGATTCCCATTGCCCTTTGGCCATCGGTGCTTGGACCGACAAATCAGGAGAAAAACAAGTTGCGGTATCTATCTCCCAAACTCAAGAGGGAGCGGTGGGTTCCCGAGCACGATCCCGGATTTGGTATTTCTATGATCGGCCGCATGTCGATGAAGATAGTCGAATTTCTCCAGATCTTTTACGAATGCACCAGATGGGATCGAAAGATATGGGATGGTTTCAGGAGGTTCGATTGGGAGGGGCGAGCGGTTCAGAGCGGCCCTATCAAGATAGGGGATTGCCTTCCGACATTCCTTTTTCCATAAATAGCCAGGTTTTGGAAAAGCGGTTGCGTGACTCTATGAGTGAGAGCTCTGTGACGCTCACCACTTCGCTGCTACAGGAAACATAAGATCAGTAGCTTCGTCCAGGCAATAATGAACATGGCATCACTTCATTGACGCGGTTCTTATAATACATGTATGCCTGTAGAAATCGGTGTCCTTTGTGGCCAAATGCAACATCAGTCGCGTTCAGCGGTTATCATTCAGCATTATTATTTAAAAATCTTGCGCTATGGCAAATGCTGAGCTTGATTTGCGTGTTGAGTCGTCGCATGCCCTGGAGAACCGTCGGCAAGAAGAGATTGTTCAAGAACGCCTGGGTCGAGGCTTTGCCTACCCCATTTATTCTCCGACCCCTCTGCGTTGGAGGGTTCAAATTGATCTGCGTCGTGAGCGGTCGCAATCATTGAAAGCTGCGATGTTTGAGATGAGCGAGCCTCAGTTTGATGCTGCACTGGGGGTCGCCCAACTTCGGATCCTCCTTCATCCGGACAGAATTGAGGAAGAAGGAGAGATGATGAGGACCTGGTTCAAGGCTGCCGACTATCCTGAAGGTTTGCCAATGGATGAGGGGGATAGCGCTGAGATCATCGGATTCTACACGATGATGACCATGCTATGGTACGAGATCAAACAGGGATCGAGACGGGATCTCTTGTTCATGGATGAGCGGCTCTCAGATTTTGAGGTCAAGCCAGGTGCAGATCGGTTATGCGGATATTGTGCTGAGTACTATATCCAGCGGGTTCTCCTGCCTCGCAGTAGCGAACCCTCTTCTGGGAAAAATGATTGACAGGGACGGACCCTTAGGACTAATGACTAATGGCTAATGATTGATGGCTAATGTTTAATATTCAATGTTTAATTTTTAACTATTGACTCTTAAATCTTAATGCTTGGCTTCTAAACTTTAAACCCCGAACCCCAGGCGCTGAGACTTCTTTTGACTCGATTTGCATCATCTGGTAGACTTCGGGTGCGTTTTGGGAGGATTTCGCCTGGTACTATGCTGTACCGAGGAGGTGGGATTTTTTGTAATCCCAGAGCAAACTCGCTCTTTTCCAACTGAATATCACTGTGTGGTCCCGAAGTAGTTCGTGCTGACGTTATCATGCTCTACGAACCCGAAAGGAGGAAGATCACAAGAGAAAAGTCGGACTGAATGCCCATTGGATGAGACAACCGATTGTCTATCGAAGAGAGGTGACGCATGATTGACCAAATGGATCCGTCTGGAGCGGCGCAACCGCGCCGGACACCCCCCGATCGAAATAGTAGGTCTTCGCCGCCATCTGGGCCAGGGCCAGTGAGCGCGATGAATGACGACCCGCGACCGGAGGACTCACCGATACGAGCCCAAGAGCGCAACGTTCGCATCGCGGTCGCGCTGCTCATCATCGCAACCGTCAACGTCCCGCTCTGGATCTTGTACGGGCGCTATGCCAACGTCCTGACGGTCATGGAGTGGGTGACGTACGCCTTCGTGGGACTCATCGCGACGCCCTTCTTTGCCTGGGTGTTGGCCTCTGCCTTTCGCATGGCGGAGGAGACGGAGCGCGCGGTCATCTACTTCCTGGGCCGCTATCTGGACAAGAAGCTGCTGCCGGGCGTTCGCGGTCCTGGGGTGTTTTTCATCTTTCCGTTCTTCGAAACGGTGAAGCAGATCGTGGACGTCCGCGACCGAGCCACGCCTTGGCAGGCGGCCGAAACCCAGACGAAGGACCAGCTCGCCGTCGACTCTCAAGGCGTTACCTTCTGGCGAATTGACCCCGAGCAGCCGGATCTCTCCGTGACCGAAGTGCAGGATCTTCGGGGTGGTGTCCGCCTGAGTTCGGATCTGGCAGCGAAAGACGCGCTGGGGCACGTGTCGCTTGACGACGCGATCTCAGATCGCACGGCCATCGCCGACGCCATGAAGAACAGCATGAGTGAGCTCGTCGACCGCTGGGGCGTGGAGATCATCCGCGTCGCCGTTTCGGACGTCGTTCTGCCGCCAGACCTGCAGAAGGTGGTCTCCAGTACTGCCCAGGCGAAGTATGATGCCGCTGGCCGGCTGGAGTCAGCTCAGAAGGAAGAGCAGATCGCCGAGGCAAACTTGCGGGCTGCCAAGATCTACGAGCAGAACCCCAGGGCCTGGCAAATCCGGCAGGTCAACGCGTTCCTGGAGGTGTTTCGGGAAGGAAGGACTAGCACGATCGTTATGCCCACGGAAATGGCTGGAGTGCTTGGGAACATCATGGGTGCCGGCGCGGCGCTCCACGAGACTCCAGGCGCTAGTGCCGAAGGATCCGGATAACAACCACTCGGTGAGAGAAGCGGCCAGACTGGTCGCTTGAGCGAGAGAAGAGACCGAGCCGTTGGCCGAAAGGCTTACGGAAACGGAATAGGTAGTGGAGAAGAGAATACGCGTAAGGGAGCGGTGCCGAGCTTTGGCATCTTTGGCACTCACGTGTCGCCCCCTTCGCTTGTTCTCTTCCCTCCATTATCTATTCCATCGGTCTCTTCTGTTTTTTACGGGTTTGACATTGTTTGCCTCTAGTGGTATAGTGAACTTTACTATGAGTGATCGTGGGCCAGAAACACCAGTTAGAACGAAGTTTGTGAGGGAGGGAAGGGAGAGATTGCGTGAGTATTTGGACTGGCAGAGGCCTGATTTGAAAGCAACTACCCCTGAAGAACAAAAGAGGGAGATGGGTCTTTTAGTGAAAGACGCACGTTCTGGTGATCCGATCAATTTTATTGTTTCTCAAAAGTATGAGTCAAAATTAAGAGATGTTCCGCTTCGGGTAACTGCTAAATTACCGGCGCAGCAAACGTTAGCGATGTTTTCATCTGATGGCAGAAATGCTTACTTTTTCAGAGTAGATACTCCTATGAGAATGGCTAATGGTTCAGAAGCGTCAGAGTTTGAGTATATAAGACCTTTGCAAAGAGGAGAAGTGAGAGGAATAAAAGCTCATGATTATAAAAATATTGAAGATTATTTATCAACACAAACACAAGAATTGTTAAAAGATCAGGTACTCGTTGGTATGTCGGTTGGTGAAAAGGTACCTACTGCTTCGCTCCCCACAGAACCGGCACGCTGACTTTCTCCTCACTTGTCTGCAAAGAAGGTGCTCATTAAGTGTTTTTTGATCTTTTTTGATTTTTCCGGAGAATCACAAATATTACCTGCTTCGCGGGGATCGATCCTGGACGTCGATGACATCAGGTTTCGGTTCAGGATCTTTGGTGAAGGTTTCGGGATCGGCTGCGGCGGCTCTGACTGTGGCCGCACCCAGGGCAGCTTCAATTTCTTCTCTTCTAGTTTCGGCTTTCCCAATTGCCTGGCCTTGCGGATCGAAAGGTAATACACCTGCGTGTTTTTTTCTTGTGTGTTCGTCCGTGATTGAGGAGAGGGCTCGAAAGCGAGCTACCTCGGGGTTTGTTGTCGAATTATCTGGGTTGTTGGCCATTTTTATAAATCTGAAGTATCTAATCCAAGTTTTGTTTTGGCTGTATTTCTTCTTCTTTCTTGTCTTTGTGCACTTCGAAGTTCTTGATTCACTTGTTTACCTCTAGCGATTTCAGCGCTATCCAGCACTACACCTGGAAGCTTGTGTTCCTCTGCTCGCTGTACCCATGGTGATTCTTTATACTGTTGTGTTGAGGCAGCAGGTTTCTCAGCTGGATCCGGTTTCGGTTGCGCTTGAACAACTGGCTCCTTTGACCGACGACGAAAAAGCCCCCGTTTATTGCTCTTTTCAACCGGCTTTCCGCCAACTTCAACTACTTCTGCTCTGAATTCATCCATAACTTCTCTTTCCTGTATTATACACTTTTACTTCTAGAAATGAAGATTCAGAGGCTTGAGGATCATCGTGTAGGAAAGACCGAGGATGAGGATGAGCCAAAGTATTTGGACGCCGATGAAGATGATGATGTGTTTAGGCTTCAAAACCATCTGCGCGTTGGCCTGCTTGACCAGAGCAAAGATCATGATCAAGGTTGGCCAAAAGAGGAGGGGAAGGCCGATGATGGCGAGCAATGGGCCTGCTACGCTCAAGAGTTTTTGCATCAGGCTTTAGGATAGAGATTTTTTTTGAATAAGTCAAAGAATTCTACTGCTTGTACTAAGCATGCCTTGTTCCTTCTTTGCTCACTCAAATCAAAATTGACCATTTCTTTGCTCATCCAAAGAAATGGTCGAAAGAAAAGATGCCCCATGCTGCGTCGGTGGCTGGACCATCGACCCCACTTGCAGCAGGGTCTGCGCTTTTCTTTTCGGGAAGCCTTCCGAAATTCCCTCCGGTCAGTTTCGGCTTTCCTCTCAAGAAAAGCGGGTCCAGCCGCACCGACTCCGCCAAGGGTTATCTAATTTCATTAACTGCGGCGCGGGCTTCATAACGGGGGAATTAGCTTATAGCACATAGCAATTGGCGGATAGCTAATAGTGGATAGAATTTAGAATACAGAATCCAGAATTCTGAATACTAACTTCTGCCTCCATACTTCGTGCTGCATACTCCTCTTCGTCATTGACGAGGGTTGTGTCAGATGTATACAATGGATTACGATGGCAAAGGATGAGAAAAAGGCAAACACATCAGAAGATAAGCAGGATACAACCACGGTTTTAGTCCACGAAGAGGAGAAGAAAAAGGGAAAGTTTCCCGGACGGCTTGTCCTCATTTACGTATTACTCCTGGCAGCCGGAATATTTGTGGGCATCATCTTCAGGCTGGCGACGCGATAAGGAGAAGGATAGCGCTGAGGTCGGTTAACAGAAATTTGCTTCTCCGCAGAAGACTTGGCTCCGAACTCTCACCTTGAACTCAACTTTTTCCAGGCTAAATGCCTGGCCTAGCGGAGTGCGCAAATTTGTCAACCTCCCCGCGCTTTAATTTTAGGTAGGAAGAAAAAGAAGTTAATGGCGAAATTTGTTCCGCGCTCTCTTTTTTTATGAGTTGGGGAGAGTTGCGTGTTCCGTTGCTGCAAGCTCTTCGGAGGTTATAAAAAGAGTTGAGGGCGCAAATTTGTCAATCTCCACGCGCAACTCATGAGAATAGGGGCAAGAACCGGTTTATTGATTTATATGTATTTGGAGATGAAGATTTTTCTGTGGAAGGATTGCGCGCCGAATTTTTTCAGCGCTTGGCGATGGAGGAGCGTTCCGTAGCCTTTGTGCCGGTCCAAATGATATTGCGGAAACTGGTTACCGAGCTCTACCATGAGCCGGTCGCGATGGACTTTGGCGAGGATGGAAGCGGCGGCGATGGAAAAACAGCGCGCATCGCCTTTGACGATTGCCAGTTGCCGTTTTCGTGACAAGCCTCTGAGATACGGGATATAGAACGCGTCGATGAGCACGTACTCCACATGCTTGAGCTTTTTGAGCGCGCGGCGCATGGCTGTAAATGTGGCTTTTACAATGCCGTAGTTGTTGATCTCGCTCGTAGAGGCGGATCCGACGGACCACTGTAAGGACATTTTTCGTAATTTTGGGGCGAGCAATTCCCGTTTCTTGGCTGAGAGGAGCTTAGAATCCCGCACATCATGCAGTGAATGTATTTTCCGATGCATTTTGGGAAAAACGACTGCGGCTGAGACTATCGGCCCGGCGAAAGCGCCGCGGCCGACTTCATCGACTCCGGCAATCCGGGTATAGCCTTTTTCCCAGAGACGTTTTTCGTAGCGGAGAGTTGGCCTCACGCATCCGATTGTAAACTCATCTTACTCTAATTTGCATCTATAAATAGTGTGCAATACCCCGATTCTCCAGATGTGGAGTTTGGCAGGATCAGCCCACGAACGAAACAATCTGGAGTAAAAGGGGCATAACAGGCGCTGCTTATGCAAGAAGGGTTGGGGATTGACAATGGTTTTTTTCGGATGCTATCGTTATTCTATGGCAGATAAGAAGAACCTGGAAAACCAGTTAGCCGCTTGGAGGAATTTCAGCCTCATGCTCCTTCTCCTCATGGGGATCATCGGAGCCTTGAGTTATACCCTCCTGTTTCGCCAGAAAGAGCGGCTCGACCTTCAGGAACTGCGCATCGTCCAGCTGACGGACGCGGTCAACGATCTTGAAGGAGAGCTCAATGGCGATGCAGTGAAGTAGCTACATCCACTTCGTCCTGTCTACCCTTAATGACAAGCTGACGCTTGTTTTTTTTGCGGGATCCTAGGGGATAAGGATTCCGAGGAAAACGTTGATCACCGGTGAGATGAGATGAGAGACGGGTGAGGTGCCGGCGAAGGGAAAGATGAGGAAGAGGAGAATGAACATGCCGTATCTTGTTAGAATGGCGTTCCATTCATACGCGATTTCCTTGGGGAGGAAACCAATGAGGATTTTTCCTCCATCGAGCGGATGGAGTGGAATGAGGTTAAACACCGCCAAGACGACATTTAAACGGATGATGGAGGTAAAGACAACCCAAACCAGCAGCGGTTGCGGTGTGAAGCGCATGATGATCGCGAGCACGGTCGCGAGGATCAAGTTTGAGGCGGGCCCGGCGAGACTGATGATGGCAGCGTCTCTTCTTGGATCCCGAAGGTTGTAGGGATCGAACTGCACCGGTTTTCCCCATCCGAACCAGGTAAGGAGCATGGCAATCGTTCCCAGGAGATCGAGATGGGCCCTCGGATCAAGCGATAAGCGGCCCTGCAATCTTGGAGTCGGATCACCGAGTTTGTCGGCGGCGAATCCGTGGGCGAATTCGTGGACCGTGATTGAGATCACCAGACTCCCGAACAATATCAGGAAAGGGAGGAAACCGACTGAAAAAAGAATTGAAATCATACGGGCACGTCGTTCAAAAGGCGATCAAATTCAATATAACTAATTTGTATTTTACGAACTTGCCTGGTATAGTATAGCGGTTGTTTATTATAACGAGAACTGGTGGAGCCCACAATGGCATATTCATGCGATAACTGCGGAAAGGGGATACAGACCGGTCGCAACATCCGGCATCACCGGGGAGTTGCGGGCGGCCGCTGGAAGCGAAAAGCCCCAAAAACCGCAAGGCTTTGGTATGTGAACCTGCATTCCGTGTGGGTTGTTGTTGGCGGAAAGATCGTCCGACGACAGCTGTGCACCAAATGTTTGAGGAGGGCGGAAAGACCTCTACGTAAGAAGCAGCAATCGGCAGAGAGTACCGAAAAAATGCTCCCTCAGGTGCTGAGCGTTTCCTAAACATTCATTCGTCCGCTCTTCTATGAATGAAGACCCTTCGCAGCGAGAGCTTTTTCAACCAGACAGATTTATCGATGATCTGCGCAATATACCCAAGACGCGTTTTCGCGATCAGGAGCGCTATACTGAAGTGGAATGGAGACGAGGAAATCTCACTACGGGAGTCCAGAATGTTGTTGTCTATGCTGACCGACTGCGTGAAGCGAAGAGACTTCAAGATGCCTTCGAAGCATTGCGTCAAATTCACCCTAATGAGGAAGAATTCCTCCGGATACACCTGGAGCAGTTGATGAAGAAACATGTCTTTACTAAGGACGAACTTCCATGGATCACCACGGAGTGAAACAGCTTCCTGATCGTGCTTGAACAGCAGATTGATATCTAACCGTAATCTGTTTTTCCTCAAGCTTCTTGACAATCCTATAGTAAAGTGATACTATCTCGCAAACTTAATACCTAGCATTAACGTGCTGGGTTTTTTAGAAGGATACCATCAATGCCTACAGCAGAAACTCTTCAACCAATAGTAGATACGCAAGATCTGCTCACTCCGGACGGACTGATTAATCTTGAGAGGTTTGAGGGTGCTTTACCTGAGCGATATTGGCAGCTTCCGGATGAGGAATTTGAGCAATGGGCGAATGCGTATGCCCGGCTCGAAGTCGGAGAGAAGCCGAAGCTTGAGATTGTTACTTTCTCTGTTTCTGATCGAGGGAGCTTGCAGGGCTCATTGATCGCGAAAGAGCTCTCGAAGATCGGAGTTCCAAAAAAGATTGAGAACGGATTGACCCTTACTCCGAACACTCCCTATCTGGTTGAGCAGCTGAGAGACACACGGCCGGGAGAGCGCGAAGGAGTCTTCGAGCTTGCAGTTCGAGGACATCCCAGCATGGAGGACTATGCAGTGGTTGTGAATCAAGAACGGGTTCGTGATGAGAGGACGTCATTGTCCATTGGACAGATTAGCTTCTTTCGAGGTAAAGACGGCAGGATTGTCGGAAAAGCCCAGGACGGGCGATTCGTCATTCCAGATCGAGAATCACGACAGCCTAACGCCGGAGACGAGTGGCTCGGAAGGTTGAAACTTTCCCGGAATCAGCGACACTATTTCTTTTCTCCCTATGCGAAGGCGCAGACATGGTTACGCTACGCCGTTTCGACCGACGCATGGGATGTGCCGGCCGTTGCCTTTCAATTCTTTCACGGAATTCATTGTGAGGAGAAGCCACCGACGCAGTTACTAAATTCGCTAGGGTCGGTTGAAAAGTTACAGAGGGAGTTGCCTCCCTCTCATCAAGCGATCCTGGCAAGATTGTGGAATATCTGGGTGACGGGTGAACTAGAGCGGGAAAGTCTGGAGCAGGAGTTTGTGCAGGAAGTGAATAGGGCACAAGGAAAGGCATGGAGAGCATATACAGAAGGGCATCTGGAGTACGATACCACACAGGCTCAACAGGTTGTTTCGGGGAAGGGGACGTTGTATACCATGCAGCCTGTTACAATCAGCGATGGATCCATTCGGACATTCGATATTCTCACGAATTATTCCCAACCGTCCGTTGAAGCGTGGAGGCGTTACGACGAGGATTTTGACGCAGTTATAGCGGCCGAGGCATATCAAATAGCTACTTCGAATGAACATTTTTCCGGTTACCTCAAAGAGGAGGAGGGGATTGATCTTCACCTTGCGGAACTTGAGGCTTCGCGCCCGGAAAACTCGCGGTTGTATATCGGAAATCTGCAATCAGTGGTTCGCAATTACAAAGGAATGACAAGCCGAGATTCAGCACGTGCTGAATTCAAGGAGCGATGTACGGTAGAACCGCAAACGATAACAAACGACATACTGACCATGACGTTGGTATTTGAGCCGGCTCTCTATGCCCATCCAGCAGACGAAAAGGGGATTGATACTATGTTTGCATCGCAAACTACAGAGGAACCCGGTCTGACGGGAGATGACGGGAGGGTCTACGAAGTGGAATATACCCTTGCGACGGGTGGGGTTGAGTATCGCGACGGCTACTATGATCTTCCGGAACACATTCAGGATCGGATTGCCGATGTACTTTCTTCCCGGATTTCCCGCTTACGGGTTTCGGCGTTCAAGGATGCGAAGGGTGTTGAGAAGGTCGCCTGGAAAAGGGCATCCAGAAAAAAAGCGACTCAGCAAGAAGGAGAACGATAGATAGGGGAAAATATATTAAATTGTGTAGGGTAGATTTTGTTTGAAGCTCATTTGTTTACAGTGACCAAGCACCTTTTTCATTAGTTTTTCAACTTCTTTGGTCTTACTTCGGGTGTTATTAGTTAACAGTTTAACGATCTCCTTTGGGGACTTTTGTTGTTCATAATGGAGGAAAAGAATTGGGTCAGCCTCATCGTAAGAGAATCCCAGTTCAGCCTCGTCGGTTTGGCCTGCCCACAGTTCGGCTGTCGGAGCTTTTTCGATGACTTCCTTCGGGACTTTGAGGAATTTTGCCAGCTGACGGACTTGGGTTTTGTACAAATGGCGAATCGGTTCGACGTCGGAAGCCTCATCTCCGAAGCGCGTATAGTAGCCCAAAAGATGCTCGGATTGATTTTCAGTCCCGATGACAAGGGCATCAAGAAGTTTAGCCTGGTCGAAGATAACGATCATCCGGGAGCGGGCGGCGATGTTTGCCAGGCGCAGGCGGTTGAGTTGCGCAAACTCAGCATTGATGCTGCGACGGTTTGGGATTCCTGCCCCAACCTGGGATGGTGAGGCTGCGTCAACCGAAATTTGTTTATCTGCAAAGGATCGTGCATGAGAAGTGTCCTTTGTGTGTGAGGCTTGCCATGCCTTCTGCCTGGTCCGTGCAGATTGCACAAATTTGTTGACTTCGCCTCCCTTCTGACTTGTGTGGCGTTTGACAGCCCTCCAGGTTTTCTGGATGATGCCGCCGATGGGGATGGTCAGGATATTTTCTTGAGGAATACGGGCGATTTTACAGGAACGAAGGACATGTTCCCAGTGAATAGGATCTGTCGTTTTAGCAGGCAGGAAGAGACAGGTGATGTTTTGCGGTCCGAGCGCCTTAGTTGTGAGAAAGAGGGATGTTGCCGAATCAACTCCTCCCGAAACAGCAATGACCGCATGTTTCTTTCCGGTTTTGTTAAACGTATTTTTTATAAAGTCGGTGATTCCGGCGGTTTCTTTTTTGGGATCGATATTCGGAGGGTAGTTCATTATCTTAATACAGCTTATTCACCCTGAGGTATTTTAATACTGACGCGGGAAGAAGGTGGGCGATGGGGAGCCCTTTTTTGATACGCTCGCGGATGAGGGTAGAGGAGATATTGGTGATGACTTGGGTATCCGACTTGAGAAGTGTCATGTTGGGAAAGGTGAGGCTGTTGCGAAAACCGGCGCGGGGGTAAATGTAAAAGGGCATTTCCTTGAGGAGTTTTTCCCAATTTCCCCATTTTTTGAAGTTTTTGAGCTGGTCGGTGCCCATGAGAAATGAATAATGAAGTATGAATGATGAATCATGGTCCAAGAGATTCATTGCGTGTTGCAGATAAGCTCTTTCAGAACGTAGTTTCTGAAGGGCTTCGTAGGTTTCACCTGAGAGCTTTTTTTCGATTTCAATGGGACAGGTCCGGACGCGCGATTTAATGTCAGGTGAGAGGTTCCCCACTAGGAATCGGCTCATTTCCAGCCTGTGGTTTGCAGGAGCAAGATCTTTGAGAAAGGTATGTTGGTAGCAGGGGAGGATCCAGAGCTCGTCGATACCGGGGATGAGCTCAAGCGCCTGGTGAATGACGATCAAGTGGCCGAGATGCGGGGGATTAAAGGCGCCGCCGAAGAGGGTGATGTTCATGAAGCGAGTATACAGAATTTTTCCTTCTCAAGCATCGATAAACATTTCGATCCCCAGCATCACCAATGAATGGTTCGTACCGAGCAATTGTGGCTTTTCTCTTACTGAAGTCTTGCTTCGGGGGTTTCCTTGAATTGGATGCGAAGCCCATGTTCAGGAATGGGAAGGCTTGGCTCCTGTTGATAGTTGACGAAATTATAATGGTCAGTGAAGGCGGCCAGAGTATCTACATCTATTTCGGATCTTCCTCCTAAAAATGCGAGTAGGTCGTCAATTTCGTTTTGATTGAGACCCAATTCCTCCAAGTCTTCCGGTTTGGCGGATGCTTTTTCTCCGAGCAACGCGTTTGTATGCCATTTGCTGAATAGTCGATTCATTTCTTTTTCCGGCATATGCAATTCTCCTGCCTGTATTATTCGTCAATATCTGTACTGCTTTGATCGGTTGATGAACCGCTGTAGTCTTCTCGGCTGTCCAGATACTGGGCAACCTCCGTTTGAAATTGGGGCAAGCCCTCTCCATCAGCAGCGTTCTGGGCAGCAATCAGCATGTAGTCCTTGTCTTGAGCATCAAGTCCTTCTGCCAGATCCTCGAGATCCTCCGCAACGTCCTCTTCGCCGACATTCCAGTCGATATAGGCGCGAACTCTCCGGGCCTGTTCATCGGTACCCGGTTTGCTGATTTTTTTCGTCGCTAGCAAGACTGCTTCTTTTGTCATCTTGAGGCTGGATTGTACCATAATTTGTCGATTTACCGGTTTAATCATATTCGTATTTGGTAGAATGAACGTATATTAAGAAAAGAGGAGGGTTATGAATGAGACAGGAGAAGAAGGACCTCTGGAAATAAATGAGACTCGGTGGAGTTTCGCAGATTTCCTCGGAGTGAGTAGAAGCAGCGAACATGTTATGGATTTGACGTCGAGAATATTAGGTTTTGAAAAGCTTAATGATCTTATTGCGAAGCTACGCGAGAGCGGGGTGGGTCCGGATGAGATCGATAAGCTAAGAGGCCACCTGGCTTATCGGAGACGCAAACGCGAGACCGATGAGAATTATGAGGCTCGAATGCGGGCGGCAGATATTTTGATCTCTGCTACAGGCAAGATGACATGGGAACACGGAGAACGGGATCCGGGGGACATCGATATCCGAGGAGATAGTCTTTCAGCAGGTACACAATATCCCACCAAGAAACTAGACAAAATATCCGGCTCCTCCTCAAGTTAGTCGGAGAGGGGTCATGAGGATAGCCTGACTAGCCGTTAAGATAGTCATCAATCCGCTTTAATACGCGTGATGCATCCGCCCGGGCTCTGCTGACGTCATCGAGAGCCTCCTCGAGATTCATCATGGTTTGGTCAAATGTTGGGAAGAGTCTCTGACAGTAGGCTTCAAGATAGTCAAAAAATCCTTCGAAATCGTTGGCAGTCACGAATGAAGTGGCTTCTTTTTTTGTTGAGGGGTTAAGCGTTGCGGGAGCGTTCAGGAATGCTTGTTCCGACCACTCTTGCGAACCCGGGTCCGGAAATGATCCACCAAGCTTTCCTTCAAGAACATGTTCACTTAGAAGCATTAAGACTTGCGCCCAATAATATGCGTAGTGCGGGTTTGGAATGACTGACGCAATCTCGGCGTCTTTCCGGTCTGTATCCCGGATACAGGACTGCGCCAGACGAACTTCCTCGTCGGAAAGACCAAGATTTTCAACTGCAATATCGAGTGTGGGTTTCCCTCCGACAACCCCTTGGCATACAGCCAGAAGAAGATCTCGTGTTTTGAGGTGAGGAAACGGATCTTCCTCGAGCCAGTGGATGGAATCGCCTTCGCTATCATGCATGCCGGATATTGTACCAGGCTTATGCAAGGGAAGCTTGAAAATTGGAGAAGGTCGTGGATTGTTTACCCTCAAGCTGAACGTTGTCGAGAGTGAGCCGGTTTCCATCCAGGTGTGCTGAGAGGATTTTCAGACGTTTTTCTCCGTCTTTCACTTGTATCTTTGTCCAAACACCGGGCCAGGGGTATAGCGCTCGCGTTGCTCGCTCAAGGAGTAAGGGGTAAGGGGTAGAGAGTAGATCTTTTTTTCTCAGAGAAACTGCTGCGAATTTGAAGAGTCCAATCATTGGTTCTGACTGATCAGTTTCACCGTTCATTGCAGCTTGAATAATTCTCCAGGGAATAAAACCGTCATCGCGGGTGAGGCGGGGAGCGAGGGTGGCTTGGGAATGATCCTGCTGCCGCGGAGAGATGCGACCTTCCACCCAAGCAGGGAGGATGGTTGTGAGGACTTCCGCGCCTTTGGTAAAGAGGCGGCGGTAAAGGGTTTCACTCGTATCGTCATTGCGAATTTCCTCTTTGAACTGCGAAATGATCGGGCCGTGGTCGAACTTCTCGTCCATCCTGATGATGGTCATTCCTGTTTCTTTTTCTCCATGAAGTATGGCCATTTCACCTGGAGTGGAGCCGCGGAACTTGGGGAGAAGGGAGGGATGGAGGTTGAGGCAACTGTGCTTGGGATAGTCGAGGAGTACTTTTGGAATAAGTTGGGCATAGTCTGCGACAATGGCAACATCCAACTCTGGAAGGTTTAGTACCTTTAAAGTAGTATCCTTTAAAGGTGCGGGGGTTTTGACGGGGATGTTGTGGTTTTCTGCGAAGATATGGACCGGGGTTTTGCTGATGATTTGTTTGCGGCCGGCCGGACGAGGCGGGGCGCTCACCACCAGCTTGAGGCTCATTCCGGAGCCGGTCAGGGACCTTAGAACGGTGAGCGAATTCTCGGAGGATCCGAAGAATGCACAACTGATGGGATTACTCATGAAGTCGATTATATCAAGACTGAGCGCATTGCGTCCGATAGACCTTAAACACCTTAACCCGTATTCTAAGAACAATCGCGACCCCTCGTTGGTAATTGTTCAGTAAACACCTCCATGGGTGTTTTGTATTGTAATCTTTTTCTGGGACGATGGTTGAGTTCCCACTCTACGGCTTTCAGCTCCTCATCACTGACCTCGTTGAAATCAGTACCTTTAGGAAAGTAGTACCTCAGCCACAAGTTCGCATTCTCATTGCCTCCCCGTTGATAGGCAGAGTACGGATCAGCAAAGTAGGTGGTAATGAACGGTCTCAGCTGAGCGTGATTGACGTGCTCTGAACCGTTATCCAGCGTGGTGGTTTGGCGAGCCTGAGCGGGGAGGGATTGGTAAATCATTCGTTGGGCTCGGATTGATTCTTGAGCGGTCAATCTCTTCATCCGCTCAAACCGGATCAGGCTGGCAAACCGCTCATAGGCAGTATGGAGTCCACTCGCTCTGTTCTTGCCCACTAACGTATCTCCCTCCAAGTGGCCCAATTCCGTTCTTCGGTTCACCACTGCCGGCCGTTCATGGATAGACACTCTATCTGGAATCCTGACTCTCTGGGCTTTTCTGCCGAGCTTCCGGCGACGGCGGGTCTGTTTCCGTCTCAGGTATTCCCACCACCGATGAGGGTGGTTGTGTTGGTGGTAGATAAACCGATAGATGGTTTCATGACAAATATGCCAAGCGTGATCGTTGGGGTGTTTGACCCTGAGCCTGCCAGCGATCTGTTCTGGGCTCCAACCACCGCGCAGGTGCTTTATCACATACGCATACACCTGAGGGTTCCTGAGGGGATATTTGGCTTGTCAGGCATGTTGTTGTCTCATCTTGGCTTTGGCTCGGGCATGCAACGGTTCATAGATGCCTGGTTGATAACTATTCCGCTTAATCTCATGGGCTATCGTGGTGGGGTGTTTGCCTAACCACCTGGCTATCTGTTTATTCGAGATTCCTTGCTGCAACCAAGCAGCGATTAACTTTCTATTTGAGGCAGTGATTTTGGTGTGGTTCATAGACCCTCTATTTTATCTCAGGGGGTCGCGATCGTATTTAGAACTCACGTAAGGCGTTCGGAATGCAGCGGGGTGTATAATACGGAACATTGTTTATTTTACTAGAGGAGGATGTGTTATGAATAACGAAACTGGGAAACCCGCTACTTTCCAAGATGGCGTAGACAATTTTACTGACGGGCGAGATCATAAAACTCCAGGTGATTTCCTGATGACCATGAGTGCGCTCGTGAGCTTTATGACCTCGGCGAGGTTCAAGGACGTCGATTTTGTCGATGGGCCGACGGTCAGAGAACAAGAAGCACATTATTTACAGATTCTGGAGATGCTTGTTTACCGACGCATTGTGGACCGAGTTCGTCACGGGCACCACAAATTCGTCCAGCTGCGACATGCCGTGACCGTTGAATTTGCCAGTAGAGTTCTTGAGGAAGAGGGACAAAACGGAGGAGGGTATGACCTCCTGCAAGCCCATCTGGGAGCAAACGGCGGCGTTCCTTCAAAACAGCGGGCAATCCTGGCAGACGAACTCGGGATTGACCTCAGCAACCCGCATGCAGAACCGTAGCTTTTCTTTACATTGGGTTTGTTCCAGGGGACTGCTAGATAATTTCTACTTCGACCAGTTCGTTAACTCTGCTCTCGTAGATCGGGAGCTTATCCCTTAAACTGTGATCGGTGAAGAGAATGCCATTCAAGTGGTCCAACTCGTGCTGAATTACTCTTGCCGGAAAAGCTGAGAAGATTTTTTCTGTCGGCTTGGCAACCGAAATTTTCTTGGCTGCTGAAGGTTTGGCCCGCATAAGATTCTGTCTTTGATCATTTTGCCATGCCTTCGGCCTGGCCGTCGCAGCCAGCGAAAATTTGTCGCCTTCGCCGCCAACATTTTTTGAGAGAAAAGGTGTATAGCGGAGTCTTATCCAGGAGTGGCGCCGGACAGGACCCCAGATACCGGGGATCGAGAGACAGCCTTCGAGGATGGGTTTTTCTTTCTTCGGTCCGAGTGTTTTATCTTTCGAAACTTCGACAACTTCCGGATTGATAAACGTTGAAAGGATTGGTTGGGATTTCTCGTCATCCGGATCGCCGGATTTGGGAAGGTACAGGCAAAAAACCCTGATCGTCTTCCCGATTTGGACGCCCGATAACCCGACGCCTCTGGGATGATCACTTCCCGAGAGCGTGTCTTGAATATCTTTCACAATCGCGAGATTTTTCTTGTCGAGATTCACGACCGGTTTTGAGATCTTCCGCAGTATGGGATTTGGGGTGGTGATAATTTTTGACACGATAGCGCGATTGTATCATGACGACATGACTGAGCAGGCTGAGAAACATAGGTGACACTTCATTCGGGTAAGATACGGGTTGTATCTTACACCAGAAAGGAGATGTCTCTATGTTTGATTCTCAGAAATATCACCCATGGTCTTATCAGGTGATCAAGCGCGGACGAGCGCATTTTGACAGTGAAGCCTCTTACTGGCGCCACTGGGCTGATCTCTTGGATCTCTCCGGTACGGCAAGACTCCGGCTCGAGTGGATGGTCTTCTACCACAGCGCTGGGAAGAAGAATGCCGTTGCCACCGCACGTCACTTTGGGGTCTCCCGCAAGACGTTCATGAAGTGGAAGGCAAGATTTCATCCTCGAGACCTGACGACACTGGCAGATCAATCCCGGGCTCCCAAGCGCAGGCGGACCTGGACGGTCACCCAGGAAGAGGAGTCCAACCTCATTGCCCTGAGGGAGAAGCACCTCAAGTGGGGCAAGGAGAAGCTCAAGCGGGAATACCGGAACGTGTACGGAACGACCCTCTCCACCAACAAGATCCAGAAAGTGATCGCTAAGCACCGGCTCTATCCGGATCCGGCGGAACACAAGCAGCGAGTCAAGAGAGCCAGAAAGAGGAGGAGCAAGACGTACATCCATCAGGTTGAAAAGCAGCGCAGGCTGGGCTTCCTCTGGCACACCGATGCGATCATCCTCTGGTGGTATGGGGTGCGGCGGATCATCTTCACGGCCTTAGAGGAGATGACCAAGATCGGCTATGCGCGGGTCTACACCACCAACTCATCCAAGAATGCCAAGGATTTTCTCAAGCGGTTACGGTATCTGTCGAACCACCAGATCGACAATATCCACCATGACCATGGGAGCGAGTTCTTCGGAGCCTTTGAACAGGCCTGCACGGACCTTGGAATCCAGCAACTCTTCTCCAGAGTGAGAACGCCGACGGATAACGCAGCCCTGGAGCGGTTCAACTGGACCATCCAGGATGAGTGGCTTTCCCTCTCAGACGTGGGGTTAGATGACATCCATGAGGCGAACGAGGATCTCACAGAGTGGCTTGTGGAGTACAACGCAGAGCGGCCACACCAAAGTCTTGAATACCAACCGCCGCTTGTGTATGCTCAGGAACATTTCCCAGTGTCACCTATGTGGGCATCCAGCACAATGACTTGCTAATGTGGGGTATAATTCTTGACTAATAGAATCGATATTTCGAATGGAGATGTATGAGATCAAGTGAAGCAATATCCGAAACCTCAGAGCGAGTGGAACTTTTGGAGCTTCTTGGTAAAGAGTTCCCGAACCCGGATTTTGAGATGCCAGGGATATACGCAAATGATCGGTTGGTTGATACCTTGGGTCCGGAACTTGTTCTCGATTATCTCGGCACCTTCATTGAGGAGGTGGAGGCTGATCCTCAAATGTTCCGGATTGCCCTCTCGGAGTTGTCAGATGTGGTGATTTATTCAATTGGGCAGCAAGATTCGAATGGCGTCTGGAGGCTTTTGGATACACGCGAACATATGGGCTGGAAGGAACGGGGAGAAATACTATTGGAGATGAGCACGGGGGAACGGCAGCGTTATGAACGACTGTACGGGGGTCTTGTCCAGCACAATTATTGGAGCTCTGAACAAGAATGGTTGGAGCAGTCGCCTTATCAGGACCTTCTTCCTTATCCAGATCTTCAAAAACTTCGACTTGATCTTCCTGAATTGTGATTTTTGTACAGATGACAAGGTTGACTTCTAACTCTTGAGTAAGAATTAATTCAACGTGTTGATGGTTGAGGTATAATCATGTGTGATTCCTAGACGAGAGTCTAGGATATTTTGTATTCACAAAGAATTCGGCTGTCGGCATAGGCGCTGACAAGGCCGGTTTCTGATGTGGATGAACTCTTGCTTGTCGCGTTAAACACGACCTTGCGGGAGAGCACCTTAAAATCTGAATATTTGGAAAGCTTAAATCAGGGAAAAAACTACTTCCGCTCAGGCGGAGAGGATGGGAAGAGTGTTAGGATCTTGCGCAACGGCGTCCACTCGCTCCGCAAAGGGTTAAGACTGAATGGTTCATGCTTTAAAAGATCTTTAATTCTTTGTGGATATTGCGTGACTTATGTGAGTCATACCTCGAGTGTTACTCGGGGCCCTGCGGGACTTCGTGTTCCGTTCGCGCAAGCTCCTCATTGGAGAAGGTAGGAGAAAAAATAAGTACATTCCTACTTTCTAGTCTTTTTTCCTATTTTCTTCGCCTGGGCGGAGGCAGAAACACAATTCGAGCTAATTAGGAAAATAAGAGGAGAGTCGCATGGCAACTCAACTTATTTCGGGAATGGTCGGTGAACCTCAGGATCACCTTTCCTATCAAGTATTTTCTTCAGAAGGAGCAGAGGAGTGGAAGTTCCTCCTTCACGTGTTCCGTGGTGACAACCATACTGAGGTTTCGTGGTCGGTTGATGTTGCGGCAGGTGATCCGCGCGACGAAGGCGTTCCGGAGAAGGTTTTACAGGAGTGCCGGGCAATGGTTGAGAGCGAGAAGGCAGCGGGTTTTTTGCCATTCGCGTTCGCGGCTTCTGCGCGGGTGCAGCTTCGCTCGCAGCAGGCTGGTTGGAACACCAGAGAAGGAAGGGGGAGTGAGGCTACTGGCGGAGCAGCGCGTGATGTTTCCGGAGACTTCGGGTACGACGATGACCACCTGTAGTCAGGGTGACGGTTTTTTTTGATTACCGTGGGAGGACCGCCCCCTCCCAGGAATTATCTCACTTGCAAGGATCGACCTTGCAGAGTTTAGCGGAAATCGAGGAGAAAATGCGATGCGGAATATCGGGAAGGTTGTTCCAGTAGGTTCGAAATTCCGATTGGAATTAAGGAGGCGATCCGAGCAGAGGGCTGCCAAAGCGCTGAACTTACCATACAACGTCAAGCCAGATCCGCGCTGTTCTCGCTGGGACATCTATGTGCTCTTGTACGATACCATGGCCAGAGTCGAGCAAAACCAACGGAGCATCAAACACTGGATCAGGGAGGAGACGAAGGCGAAGCTCGAGCGGCGCAAGAAGCGCCGGCCAAGCCGCGAGAGTCCCTGGAGGGAAGGGGGACTGGGAGAGTGAATATGAACGCAATCGGAGCTTTGTTCGTGCTCTTGTTCTTTACGCTCACTATGACCTGGCTGTTACTAAGCCATGGCTTCGTGAAATACGAGGTTCAGAGAACGGAGCTTCCGGAAATGGCCAGGAAGATCATGCTTGCCATGCTGCTGCTCACCAACTCGGTCATGTTCGGCACGGGTGTATACCTTGCTTCATACAGCAACCGGAGATTTCTTTCGGTTGCACTGCTCATGGTAGGGGGAATGGCCCTTGCGAGCAGCCGGGCGGGTGTGCATTTACTTGCAGACAAACGCATTTTCGGACGGCCTGTCAACCAGCTCATAACGAGCGCCGGAGTTGCGGCAACCACATTGGGATTTGCCGCATTCGGCATGACGCTTATCCGCTGAAGGATGGAAGGAGGATACGGCATCCGATCGGTTGACCGCGTTATAGGTTATTCGATAGACCGGGTGACTCAGCATTGAGTCGAGAAGGAAGGGAGGAATGACATGCCCGACGGATTTGAGAACACCAAGTTGCTGCGCGAAATGGTTGAGGGCGAGACGTGCTACTTCCGAGCCTCAGGTTTCTCCTTCAAGGGGAGTCGTGTACAGCCTGAGCTTTGGGTGGAGACCGATTACCGCGTCTGGATCAAAGACGACTCGCCACATAACAACATCCCGATCACGAAACGAGGCGACCAGATTTGGATTCCGGATCAGTATCGCCCGAAGATTGAGCGGGAAATCAGCCTTGGAGGTGGAAGTCGCTTTGACGTTGACGGCCCGGCGAAAGCCCTGCCGGTTGTGTTCGTCTGACGAGTACCGCTTTTGCAGGTTCGACCTGCCAATGAGTTCTGCGTGGACCTGAAACTCGAACAACTGCATACTTCGCCCGAATGGGTAGGCCTGAAATTTAGGCCCCGAAGAACTTCTGCCTGATCTAAGGCCTACAGCCTGTACTCTCAGGCACGTCGTCTACGGGGCAAGGCTTTCCAAACGAGTCGGAAGACTCGAGATTACGCCGCGCAGAAGCGCGGATGCCGGCCGGGTCGGCCAGGAGCGTTGCGCTCCACGAGGGAGCATTGAGCTCCGGAGGCCGATCGGCAGAGGCAAACAATGAGAAGACGCCAAGAAGACGATAGCGGGAGTGAGAGGTTTGGAGTCGCGGTCGCGACACCATGCATGGGCCGTGACCCATCCCCCTCCTCCCCGTAATCCATCGTAGGCGTCTTCTTTTTTTGGCTAAAATTTAGCTACTTCTTTGCACACTCAAAGAAGTAACCAAGAAAGAGTGCCCCATGAACGGTCATTCAGGATTTCGCCTCGCTCAGGTTATGTCATCAAACTTCTCGGGATAAACCCTTCGTCGAACAGTCGATGACTTTTCAGAGGTACTCGCTCGGCTAATCTTGAATTGCTGCGTTCAAAGGGGGAGATTGTTGGTGGCAACTGAAGGCTGAAAACTGAAAGCTGAATCTAAACCCTTTGCTGAGGTTCTAATACACTTGTGCGTGGGAGCCGATGTCGAGGAGGATGACGGTCTTGGAAGAGATGTTGTGATAGACGACTCGGATGTCACCGGTGATTGAGAAAGACCGTAACTCTTGCTTCCTCCCAGTCAGTTGGTGGTCGTGGAGGAGGGGATGGGTCGGATTGTTCCGAAACATGGCGAGGCGATTTATGAATTGTTGAGTGAGTTTCCGATTCGTAGCGATTCTTTCCTGAAGAGTCTGTCGAATTTCGGGTGAGTCTCGACTCTCATTGTTTCACACCCTTCATCAAGTGTTCCATAAGATCTTCAACGCTGTCGGCTTTGAACGTCTTGACCTTGCCGCTATCAATATCCCGGATCATCTTCTCATACCGCCGGAGGGCTTTGGTAGAAAGCTTCGGTTCTTCCACGAGTTCAGGGTTGGTTGTAATCCGCCGGAGGAGCGTGCGGAAAAACTCGCTGCGGTTGGCAAAGCCCAGTTTGGTTACCAAGCGGTCGACGAGCTTACGCTGGTCATCGGTAACAGAAATGTTTATCGTGCGCATACTGCAGTGATTGTAGCAATGTTTGCCAAAGATTGTCAATAATATTCTGAGTCCTAAAAAGCTAGTAAGCTAAAACCCACACTTTATTCATCTTGTCTTTCCCCTCCTTCCGTCGCCAGACTCTGGATAGTGTTTTTGGGTATTTTTAAGGAATAGTTTGCTCCTTACAGTATAATCAAGTTCAACTTTTTCCAGATTGTGCATTTATTGAGTTAAGAAAGAGAAGCAATATGTCAATGACACGTAGAGAATTCATGCAAGTCTCCGCTCTGACTTTGGGTGGTGTACTGTTTTCGGCCTGCGAGCATGAGCCTTCCGAGAATTACCAGGCTTATGTAGATCATCTTCAGAGGCTTGGCGGGATAAATTATTTGGTGACGGGTGGAAAGATATATTATGAAGTTTTTTCCGAGAGAGATTTTAAACTCCTTGATCGGGCCATCAACTCGTCTTTTCTCAGGGTCGGGTGGGCTCCTGAACCCATCGGTTGGCCTGATATGGATAAGGAAGATATTCATACTCGATTTGATACCGCGATTAGAAACCTGGGAGCGGTGCAAAAGTTTGCGTATGAAAACGGTTTATATAAGAGTTCGATTCTCTATAACCCAGATGATCTACAGGTTGAGTTTAATTCGGGTGTCGTCGATTCGCTTCTTGACTGGGCGAAATCTATGGAAATCGTTACTCCAGCCTGGTACTCCGGGAGCATTGATCATTCAATACTTCTTGGGAGTTTTATTCGCAACCCATTTCTTCCTACGGAGTCTCAATCGGTGACGGCGGTTTTTTTCGATGAAAAGGAGAGAGACAAGTGGAGAAAAGTTCAAACCATTATTAATCTCTACGTACCTGATGATCTTTTTGAACGCCTCAATCCGGATTGGGATCCAGCTATAGAAATCATGCAGGCGAATTTAGGTATAGGAGGGTTACGTCAAGAGGAAATTGCCAACTCAGTCGGCCTTGCGTATGTCTATGCAAAGCGTTAGATACACCGTTTCGACTGTGACGTGTGGTTTGAGGATCTATTTTCTGAGATCTTGCATCCGGCGCTCGATGCGGTAGCGGCGTTTGGTGATACTGTTTAAATAGGAGGGTTGACTTTCCCCTTACTCTTTATTCCTTACTCCTGCTTCCGTCGCAAGGCGCTGGATGGCGTTCGTAGCGGTTTGGTTGTCGGGATCGTAGTTCAAGAAATCTTGATAGACTTCCATCGCTTTTTCCGGCATCCCGAGCTTTTCATAAACCTGCGCGAGAGCGATGCGGGGGAGTTCGTAGTCCGGTTTGAGGCCAACCGCTTGCTGTTCTTCTTCCAGCGCTTTTTGCAAATCATTCGTCTCCATGTGAATGAGGCCAAGGTTATAGGGAACATTGGGATCGGTGGGGGAAAGCTGCCGGGCTCGCTCGAGCGCTTCGATGGCGAAAGTCCGGTAGCGGGGGTCAATGGTTGCCAGATGGAGCATGGTGGCGGCGCGATTCTTGAGGTAATTGAGGTGCACCGGATTCTCGAGGACCGTTAAATCCGAGTGGGCGGCTGAAAGTTCAGACAACTGCGCGGCTTCGGTTGCTTCACCTGAAATGCTCAAGGCTACCGCGGAACGGGCAAAGTCCAGCGCCAACCGGTCATGGAATAACGGCTCATTAGGGCGAAGTTGGGAGGCTTTTTGCATGAGCGTCAAACCTTCGGCCATGCGATTGGCGTTGGTCAGCGATTTTCCCTGGGTGAACAAGCGGTCCGCGTACCAATACTTCGCGATTCCGACCACTACATACAACGACATGAGGAGCGTGAGGAGGATGAGAAGTTTTTGCAGCAGAGAGGTTTTCGAAGATTGTTTTCCGAATGACAAGGTTTTGCTGGATGACCCGTTTTCCTCAATCGCGAAGGCAAATGCCGGGAACATGAAGAAGAGGAAGCCGTCGGTTACCGTTGAGAAGCCGAAGAAGAGGGCGACTTGCAGGCCGAGGAAACCTGAGAGGAGAGCGATGGGAAGTGAATGATGAATAATGAATAATGAATTATGGGCAGGTTTGTTTTTCGTAGTATTTCCGTCCATGATTCTTGATTCATACTTCATTATTCCTATCCGTTTGAGCGACCAGCGAGTGTAGGTGGCGATGATGAGGAGATAGGTGCCGAGGCCGACGATGCCGGTGGTGGCGAGTAGGTTGAGGTGTTCGTTGTGGGCTTTGTTATAAAGGAAATCCCACTCGGAGACGAAGTTATGCTCTACTGGGCGGAAATTGTAGTAGGAGTAGGCGAAGGTTTCGACTCCGGAACCGAAGATAGGCCAGTGCTTCCAGATGTTGATGGAACCTTTCCAGACAATCTTACGGATCTCTTCTGAAGGTGTACCTCCACTGTTTTCCTGCGCTGGCGGCGGAGATGTCATCGATTCGATCACTTGAGGTGTTGCCGTTCTCTGTTGATTGGACCGATTGAGGATTTGACCGATGCTCGGAGTGAAGGGAGTTCCGACGAAAAGAGTGATGACAAGAATAACGAAGGAGGTTGAGAAAAAATTGATCAGAGACCGTTTTTTTGAAAGTCCATTACTCTGTTGTAAGAGAAAGGTTTGCAAGAGCAAGAGGATCCAAAATATCGCATACATCACCGCAAAACCGAATAAGCCAGAGCGGGATTTGGTGTAGAGGAGGGTGAGATAAAAAATTCCAAATGCCAAATTCCAAATTACAAATTGTGTTCTCTGTGCGAACGCTAGCGTTAGGGGGGTGATGAGGATAAGGAAGGCGGCGAGCCAATTCGGCTGGCCCATGGTGGAGAAGACTCGATTGCGGACATCCTGTACCCAAAAGTGTTCATCGATCCCGAAGTGTTCAAGTATTCCGTATATGGCGACTATTGTGGCGGAGAAGAGAAGGACGAGAAGGAAAGGAGAGGTTTTCGAGATCGGTGAACGAAATTTCTTCGGCTGTATACGGTTTGCGAAGCCAGTTAACGAGACTTTCATATTGCTCACCAGGCTGAGAGCCTGGCCTATCCAGCCTCCAGAAATTTGTTCCCCACCCTCTCCCTTATCAGAAAAATTGATCGTGGCCGGCTGTGCGTTTGATACAAACGCGAAGTAGAGGAGGATGTAGGAGACGGTTGAAAGCAGACCTCCGTGGAAGCGGGAATAGTAGCCGAATATCGAGGTGCGCGGTTCGATGGAGAGAAGAGTACTTATACTTTGAGAGGCAAGGAAAAGGAGGAGGGGAATGGTAAGCGGGGTATGTGCCAAGGAGAATCGCTTTTGTTGAATGGTTTTAATGATCCAGGCTGTGGTGATGATCGTCGTTCCCAGATAGACCGTCACCATTTTGTTGAACTGGAACACCTCATAATTGCCTGTCACAACAATCAGCGGGACGATCAAGAGAAGCGCATAGAAGGTGATCTCAATAACTTTTCTTGCCAGACGCTCGAGCTTCATGGGAGTCATTGTAGCATGAGATTTGACAACCTGAGGGTATTGTGGCAGAATCTGTCGGTTACTGTGTAAGAAATGTGTATTTTTCAAGAAAGGGGTGATGAGTGTGAATCAGGTTCATGAACGAGGTATCAGGTGGGGAATAGATGAGGGTGGAGGTCCGGTTGTCGGACAGCCCATTCCTCCGGAGCTTATTCAGAATGAATACGAAAGCCACATCAAAGACCTTGTCGAAGGCCATCCGGTGTATATCCATGCCGGAAAAGTAGGACTCGTGTTACTGCCTCGAAGAGCCACGCCTGAGAGCGGAGGGGTTCCTATAGTCACAGCTCTGATTGTCGACGTGGTTGAGCGGATGGAGGGGGTCCATCCAGAGCAAGCGATCGCTGGGTTTCTTCGTCAACAACCCGTGAGAACATAGGGGAGTCGGCATCAATTTCTTCTTGCGCCCATATAACGTTCTGCTATACTGAGCGCGACTTTTCATTGTCCTTTGTTCAATTTTGATCCGTTTAGATGCTTTCCCGAGCCTGCCCACACGGCGGCTGTTTTCGATACAACCGATCTTTGGTTTTATGGCTTTTCGAAGGCCATTTTAGATTACTTTTTGTGAACAATTTCCGAAGATCATCATTTGGAGAGCCGGTTCAAATGGGATACGCGTATGCTCGATAGACTCTTTGGGTTATTCAGCCACGATATAGCGATTGATTTAGGCACTGCAAATACTCTAGTACTGGTGCATGGCAAAGGGATTGTGGTACGCGAACCGTCGGTGGTTGCCAGACATAGTAAAACAAAGGCTGTTTTGGCAATCGGCTCGGAGGCAAAGCGGATGATCGGAAAAACACCCCAGGCGATTGAGGCGATCCGGCCGCTGCGCAACGGCGTGATCGCGGACTTTGACGCGGCTGAAGCAATGCTTTCCCACTACATCGCGCTTGTCCATGAGACGCATGGAATTATTCCTAAAATTCCCCGGCCCAGAGTCGTCGTCGGCATTCCGTCAGGAGTCACCGAGGTTGAACGTCGCGCTGTCCAGGAGGTCGCTCTCTCCGCCGGAGCCCGGGCGGCGTACCTCATCGAAGAGCCGATGGCGGCGGCCATCGGGGCCGGTTTGCCGATTGAAGAACCGAGAGGGCACCTCATCGTCGATATCGGAGGGGGTACGACGGAGATCGCTGTTGTTTCCCTGGGAGGCATTGTTTTAAACCGCTCGATCCGGATTGCAGGCGATGAATTGGACGAAGCGGTGCAGTCGTTCATCCGATTAAAATTCGGTTTGCTTCTGGGGATTTCCAGCGCGGAAGAGGTGAAGATTGCCGTCGGCAGCGCGTATCCTTTCGAAGAAAGCACGCTGGAAGAAACGGGAGAGAGCACAGGATTGAGCAGGAGAAATGCCGGGCTGCTGCAGATTGTGGTGCGGGGGAGGGATTTGGAAAGCGGCTTGCCGAAGTCCTTAAAGGTCAACAGCATCGAGATCCGTGAAGCGCTGGCTCCGGTTATCCGGCAAATCATTGAGGAAATCAAAGATACCATTGAGGAAACGCCTCCGGAATTGGTTGCCGACATCCTGGAGCACGGAATCACCATGGCAGGAGGAAGTTCACTCCTGCGGGGAATTGATAAACTGCTTGCTGAGGAGACCAAGATGCCGGTTTGGGTCACCGATGACCCGCAAACGGCGGTGGTGCGTGGGTGCGGGATTCTTCTGGGAGACGAACGGCTGTTGTCGAAGGTTCGGGTGAGAGGCAGTTTGCGGTAAGTATGTCTCTGCTTATGATTCAGTTCTAGGCCGGGGATTTGTTACCGTTCGGATGTAGGTAGACTTCAACCCATGTGGATCACCGGTTATATCAATGTCCCATCTATTGATGATTCCATGGATTACAGCGCTCATCACCATTGGAGGGCTGTCGCTCTGTTCCATCCCTCTGAATGAGGTGCCAACTTGTTCTGTTGGGGCATTGAAAATACGGATCGGAACTTGAAACACATTCTCTGGGCATGTAAGTGTGAAGTCTTCATCATCACTGGATTGTTTTTCCAATTTTAAATCCGGAGAAATCTGTAATTTTCCTGAGGCGTCAGATTGATCAACGAGAGTTAATCCCCCGGTAGCGTGTCTTAATACCAGGAGGAGAGCTGACTCCGATCTTTCACTGATAATATCTGTGAGCGTCAGTTCAAGAATTGCTGGTGTAAGGGAAAGGCCTATTTTTCGTAATGATTTTTCAGTGATCCCAAATACATCATTTAAAAAATTCCAACCTTCTTCTGTTTGCTGTTCTTTTTTGCCGATTTGTCGAGCGGCGGCATCTTTGGATAGCTTGACAAGTTCTGCGAAACTTGTAAATCCATGTCTAATTTCTTGATCGTTCATAATTGCGAGAATTCTAGCGTTTTTTTGGTAGATGTCAAGAAAGCATAGGGGGTAAAAAAACATTCTAAGATTTTACACTTTCAACTTTGCACTTTTCACTTGCTTCGCTGTATACTTGGCTCGATGAAAACGGTTGCCCAAGCGATATCAAGAATATTTGATCCGATTATTGAAATTCCGGTCATGTTTGGGTTGACCGTCTGGTACGCGTATGTCAACGGCCATTCCTGGCTTTTCTTAAGTGTTCTCCTTTTCATCAACGCCGTGCTTCCGTTTCTTTTTTTCCTGCATCTCTTGCGAAAAAAGGAGATTCATGACTGGGATATTCGCCGCAGGAAAGAGCGGATCCCCGTTTATGCGTTTGCGCTTACTACCCAGATTGCAGGTATCGGCATGGCCCTATTGACCGGTAGGACTGCGGTCGCAAACATCCTGCTTATCTTTTGGATCTTAGGACTTCTGTTTTTTCTGATTACCCTATATTGGAAGGTCAGCGTGCACGCGGGCGTCAACGCGGCGCTGGCTACATTTTTGGTTATGATCTTGGGGGAGGAGTTTTTCTGGCTCTATATCATCTTACTCCCGGTCGGGTGGGCGCGGGTTTCCCAAGGGAATCATACTGTCAGTGAATTTACGGCGGGTGCTACTCTCGGGGCTTTGGGAATTTGGGGAGGGTTTACGCTGTTCGGTTTAGTATAAACTTCATGATCTATGGCTCTTGCGCGGCGGTTTGCATTTACGCGGGAGGTTCGGACTTTTCTCATTCTTGCCGCATTGTCTTTGCTTTTGGTTTTTGCGGATAGAACAAAGGTGATTACAGTCTTGCGCCGCTCCGTCGAATCCATCCTGGTTCCGGTGGAGCGCGCTGTTTTTGATGCGTCCCCTGCGGTTCGCAGTCCCGTCGATGCTTTGCGCTACTGGCGCAGCGGAACCGCGAGAATCGCCGATCTTGAGCGTCAAGTCACACAACTCACAGTGGACAGCGCTAAACTCTCAAGTCTTGAAGAAGAGAATCAGGCGATGCGCAGGCTCCTGGGAGCGCCATTGCCCCGCCAATGGAAATTCATACCGGCTCCGATTATCGGAAGAGGAGATGAAATCTCACTGGGTGTCGGTGCAGTTGACGGCGTGGAGGAGGGAGACGCCGTGATTTGGGAGGAGGTGCTCTTGGGTACCGTTGCTCACGTCTCGCAACGACAGAGCCTCATGCTGTCCGTATCGGATTCTCGCAGCAGCATTCCCGTGTACCTCCCGGATTCAGGAGCTGACGGACTTCTTCAGGGACGTTTCAGTTCGCAAATGCTTTTGACGCAGGTCCTGCAATCGGCAAATCTCCCTCTTGGGACGGTTGTGGTTACCAGCGGGACTTTCGGCCCGCCGCGCGGATTGGTGGTGGGAAAGGTCTCGGAGATTCTCTCTGATGAAACAGCGATCTTTCAAGAAGCCGTCGTCGAGCCGACTCTTTCTCTCGATTCCGTGTCTACCGTGTTTGTGACGAAGCTTTAATCTATGGGTTTATTTGTCTTAAGCGTCCTACTTGCAATTCTGGGAAAGAGCATCTTCGGTTATTCGCTGGTCACCCCATTTGTACTGGCAGTGAGTTTCAGATCGTCTCCACAGAGAAGTTTTCTGTTTGCGTTTGTCAGCGGCTTAGTCGTGAGTTTTGTCTATGGAACTCCAGTGGGACGCGAAAGTCTCGCCCTGCTTTTTGCTTCGGGATTGATCCATTTGTATGGCGGGCGCTTTTCTTCCAGACACTGGGCGTTTACACTTATTTTTGCGGGCTTAGGAAGTCTCATCTATTCACTACTCAAGGGAAGGGCAGTACGTTTTGAGACGATATCTGTCGATACATTGTTGGTTGGGATTGCACTGCCTCTGATTCGTTGGTGGCAGGAGCGGACTCCCCAAGATTCCGCTAGGCTCAAAGTGTCATAAACTTTCGAAAAATACATCTTTAGCGACAGAACAGACAAGGCAGTGAGGAATCTTTATGAATCCCGAACCTCTCGGCTTGGTGTTTTCAGACGAATTACTTGAGAATTCCGGGAAAACGACGGCATATTTTTCCGGCACCAGATTGCGGCTCATATGGGCGGCATTTCTTTTGTGCTTCTCACTGCTTTTCCTGCGTCTGGTTTGGCTGCAGATTATTCAAGGATCGCGCAACCGCGTTTTGTCCGATGAAAACAGGATCCTTGTCCGCAGGATTCAAGCCCCGCGAGGCGTCATCACGGATCGCAATGGTGAAGTGTTGGCGCAAAACATACCGATTTATAAAATGAAAAATCCCGATTGTACGGAGCATCTCGGTAGCCAAGGCGCTGAAAAGACTGAAGTCTCGGGATGCCGGGAGTATGTCGAGATCAGCAGGGAAGAAGCGCTCAAGCTGGAGGCAACGGGAGGGGGAGGAGATGTGTTGACCATTGTCGGACGGCGCTATGTGTACGGCCCGGAGATTGCCCAGGTTTTGGGTTTTGTCGGAGAGGCAGATACTCAAGAAATGGCTCAACATCCGGATTATGACCTAGGGGATCTTATCGGCAAGACGGGTGTTGAACTCGAGTATGAAGAATACCTGCACGGAACAAACGGTGCAGAACTGGTTGAGATCGATGCCGATGCTGCCGTGGTGCGGGAGATTTCGAAAAGCGATCCGCTTGACGGCGGCGATTTGAAACTCACCATTGATGCGTCCTTGCAAAAGAAGGCGTACGATCTCATCGGCGATCGCGTCGGAGCACTGGTGGCGCTTGATCCCCGCAACGGGCAGGTGTTGACGCTGGTGTCGAGGCCGAGTTTTGATCCCAACAACGTTTCCGTGAGCCTTGACGGCGAGGATCAGCCGTTTTTCAACCGGTCGATTGCCGGCATTTATCCTCCAGGATCGGTGTTTAAAGTGGTTACCGCGACGGCCGGACTCGAAGACGGAAAGATCACCGCCGCGACCGAAATTGAAGATACGGGTGAGATCCGCATCGGCACCTACCGCTACGGCAATTGGTATTTTGATCAGTACGGACGCAAGGAGGGGAGTCTCAATATCGTTCACGCGATCAAACGCTCCAATGACATTTTCTTCTACCGGGTGGGAGAAGCAGTGGGTGCGACTATGCTCTCGGAATGGGCGAAAGCCTTCGGCTTCGGCCGATTAAGCGGGATCGATTTGCCGGGAGAAGCGGACGGTTTGGTGCCTTCGCCTTTGTGGAAAGAACAAATGCGCGGAGAGCGCTGGTTTCTGGGAAATACGTATCATTTTGCCATCGGCCAATCGGATCTCACCGTCACACCTTTACAAGTGGCTCAAATGACCGGCGTCGCGGCCACGGGAAAGCTTTGCCAACCGCATGTTGCAGAGCATCCGGAGGACAAAGGCAGTCTTTGTGAGGATATCGGTATTCATGAAGAGACGCTGCGTTTGGTCCGGGCGGGTATGGCGGAGGCCTGCTTACCCGGAGGAACGGCGTTCCCATTCTTCAATTTTGGCGTCGGTACAGGGGAGGGATTCCGGCGGATTGAAGTGGGGTGCAAGACCGGGACGGCCGAGTTCGGAGATCCCAAAGAACGGACCCACGCTTGGTTTACGGCGTTTGCGCCGAAGGAGAATCCGGAAATCACCGTGACGGTGCTCCTGGAAGGAGCCGGGGAGGGGTCGTATGAAGCGGCGCCGGTGGCAAAGGGATTTTTGGAGGAATATTTTGCAAATAGCTCTCGATAAAGCACGAAATTCGAAGCACGAAATTCGAAGCACGAAATTCGAAACAAATTCGAAGCACGAAATCCGAAATTCGAAACAAACTCAAATGAAAAAAGTTCAACTTTCAAAACGATACGATCTAGAAGAGAGAACCTTCCGCTTTAGTAAAAGGGTGAGAGATTTTGTGAGAAATCTTCCTAAGATAATGACCAACCAAGAATATTCCAGACAGCTTATCCGGTCATCAGCCTCAATAGGTGCAAATTACATTGAAGCAAATGAGTCGTTAGGCAAAAAGGATTTTTTAATGAGAATAAAGATCTGCCGTAAAGAGGCAAAGGAAAGTTGTTATTGGTTACGGTTAGTAGAGATGGGTGTAAGACCAGAGTTAGAGCGAGAGCGAGTGGAACTTGTTCAAGAATCTTCAGAGTTGATGATGATTTTTAGTTCTATTATGAGGAAATCTAAATGATACATTGTTTTGAATTTAGAATTTAGAATTTAGAATTTAGATATTGTTTCGCCCTCCTGCTAGCGCCTGAGCGCAGCGAAGGCGGGCAGGGATTTCGAAATTCGAATTTCGGATTTTCTACATATATGACAGATATTTCACAGGAGGAACGAGCCTATCGAGCGGCACTGTATGAAGTTGACGGTATCGGACCGGCGAGGATTCAGGTACTTCTCAATTATTTCGGTACGGCAAAGTCAGTATGGGGGGCTTCTGAATCAACACTCAAAGAGATCGGACTACCTAAAGATGCCGTTTTCGAATTAGGAAAGAGGAAGAGCCGTATAGACCCCAAACAGCATCTCTCGGCGTTGGCAAAAATCGGAATCCGGGCCATCGTTCCTGATGATGAAGAGTACCCGAAACTCTTAAAAGAGATCGATAATTCGCCGCAAGTGTTATTTATCAGAGGACGATTTCTCCCGCAAGATGAGCGGTCTTTGGCAGTGGTCGGAACGCGGAAGGCGACGCCGTATGGGAGAGATGTTACAGAACGGCTCGTCGAGCAGCTGGCGGCGCAGCACTTCACCATTGTCTCCGGTTTGGCTAGGGGTATTGATGGGACCGCGCACCGGGCGGCGCTGGAATCAGGAGCCCGAACGATTGCCGTTATGGGCGGCGGAGTGGATCGGGTGTATCCTCCGGAACACGTCGGGCTGGCGCAGGAGATTGCCAAGCATGGAGCGGTGGTGAGCGAATTTGCCCCGGGAAAATTGCCGGTGCCCGGGAATTTTCCGGCCCGCAACAGGATAATTTCAGGGCTTTCATTGGGGGTATTGGTCATAGAAGGGGCATCCCAGTCGGGAACGAAGATCACGGCGAGCCTCGCTGCTCAACAGGGCAGGGAGGTGTTTGCGGTTCCGGGACCCATTACCAGCAGACAGTCGCAGGCGCCGGCCGACCTTTTGAAACTCGGCGCAAAACTGGTTACCGATGTCTCGGATATTCTTGATGAATTGCCGGATTTGAAAGACAGTCATACTGGCAGGACGAAGTCTGTCTTGGAGGTTAATTTGGACGCGTTGACTTCGGAAGAGCGGAAAGTTGTTGAACTGCTTTCCGAAGGAAATCTGCACATTGATGAGATCGTGCGGCAAGTCGAGATGAAAGCGCCGGTTGTCTCGGCAACGCTCACGATGCTTGAAATTAAAGGCGTGGTGAAGCAATTGGGGGGAATGGTGTATGGGAGAAAGTGATAATTAAAAGTTTAAAATGAAAAGTTTAAAATTACAGTTTAAAATTGAAAATGACTTCCAAGACTTTGAAGTTTATACCGTGACTTTAAACATTCAACTGTAATTTTTCATTGTGCATATTGAATTTTAAATTTGTTCTGCATTCTACAGGGAACCTTCGGACCCCACTTCGCCCTTCGATAGATTCAGGGTTTCGTTAGGGGAAAAGATTTCCTCTAGAATGCAGGAAATCACGGTATTTGAGGGGAGACGAGGAGGGCTTTGAGGGCCCAGGCTGATGCCTCGTCGACTCAAAAGTACTTGTGATTTCCTACACGCATTCTGATCCAGGAGGGACCAGAGACGCTGAGCGACACATCTGTCGCGACGTCCAGGAACACCCGGATCGATGCTTGAATAGCGGAATATCGCCTCTTTCTGGGACTTGAGGTTGTTGGGACTGTTAGAGCATGAGCAGCAGTGAAGCAATTGCCCAAATCAGCCCCACAGCGATGGCTGGCCTACCAAATTTGTGATTGCTTTTCCTTACGTAAAGATACCCAGCTGCTACTAGGGTTACTGGGTAGGCCAGGGCTCGACACACTTGTCCGATTAGTGGGGTTTGAGGTCGATAGGCAATGTCCATTGTAGCTTCGGCAATCGCAAGCATGAATGACAATGCCAATATCGTCCAGAGGCCCACTTCGACTCGCTTCCGTATAGTTACGGACTTCAACCTGTAGCTCAGGTAGACGAACAAGAAGGCTACCAGAGCTGAGCCGACACGCAAGAGCCATGAGTACTGGATTAGCATGTTCGTTTCCTCCTCTCGCCATATGTTGCCAAGTGGCGAGGCTATGTGATCCGGCTCGAGACGAAGAGTGCGGAGGCTGGCGATATAGCTGCCAGCCTCGATGGTTACGGTTTCACGTCCAGGCGCCGGTGGTGATTAGCCGGAAGAGGGTCCCAAGGACGCCGACAGTGGGCTCTGCCCAAAATCCCAAGAAGAAGGCAACCCACTTGGCGTGCGCTGGCGAGAAGTGCTCACGCAACCACTTCCACGAGGCAGCGGTGACCAAGACCGAGAGGATGAGCGAGATGATCGCCCTCGGAACGATTGCATTGAAGAGAACTGACATGGGGGCGTTTCCCATCATCCCAGCCGCTGAAACAGATAGCGTTACCTCGTCGAGCTTGGCTATCGCCCAGATGTAGCCCCAGCGGCAAACATTGCCGAAAAACACGACGATGTTTGTCTTCAAGAGCTCTCCTTCCTCGCTCATAGCTCGGAATCCATCTGGAGCAAAGATGATAGCCCGATAGAGGCCGACTAGGGGTAGCGCAGCGAACTTCAAGAAGCTGTTCATGGTTTCCTCCGTCAGATTTGACAGTTCGGCTACTCGGACTTTCCTGACAGCATGACCTGAAAAGATTGAATGGTCCTCCTTAGTCTGATTGAGATTGGGACGAAGACTTCCGGTGGCTCAATGAGAATGTAGCCGTAGCCGTCCACCAGGCCCAGTTGTTGGGCTGCGCGATAGAGCACATAGTCCTTGAGCGATGCCGATGCCTGGCTCCAGTGGATTTTCTGTGGCGGTTGAGTGACCGGCCAGTAATGGGCGGCGATGGTCGGCCAGAGTCCGAGGAACACTGCGGTGTCCCAGCGCCACCACGAGATGGCCTTGAGCCCGAGTTCGTGCGCTTTCGCATCGAGCTCGTCCAGATCGGCCGGAGTCGGCGTCCAAACGGCCGTGTTATAGCCAGAACCGATCGGCACATAGGGTCGGCTTGCTGGAAGCGCATCGTACTCCCGTTTGCTGGTCTCCAGCTGCTCTGCGGGATTGTGCGCTCCCACGAAATAGAGCTGCGGCATGGCGAAGTCACAGCCTGCCTGGAACTCCCTGAACGGGAAACCGTTGCCGGCACCCGGCGGCCATTCGCCGTGCTTCGTCGGGAAGCGGTACGAGGTGTATCCCAGTGTTACCCCCGAGAGCTCAGCGCGAAGGCGCGTTGTGAGATTCGTAGCGACAACACCCGCCCCCTTGCGCTTGTATTCCGCCTCGGCGTTGATGGTGAAGCTGTCACCTCCATAGATCCCGTAGGCGGCTTTGATGGCGGCGAGCTCTCCTACGAGATCCTGTCCATAACTGTACATCCAGGTATGGACCTTCAGATTGTTCTCGCGCGCCAGCGCGATAAGCTCGGGGAGGCCTTGTGCTTCCGGTTTCCCTGGAAGCCAGGCATAGTTGCCGTTGGCGATCTTGGGCATGATGCCCGTGAAGCCGCTTTCAACCGCTGCCCTGATTGCCTCATCCAGCGAGTTGTAGACCTTGAGGAGCTGGCTTGCGTACCAGACCATGAGAAACTTTCCGATTGGGATCATGGCTTTGTCTCCTTTCCATCACACGCTAGGGTCTGCAAGGCCACGCCTTGCAGAATAAGTGTATTCCGCTATTCAGTTATCAAGGTGCGCCTCGAACTTCCGAGACGCCCTTGCGAAAGGGTTGGGCGTGCCGAGAGACCGGGGCACAAAAGTCTTTAAAAAACACTCCAGTTTCCTGAAGCGGGCCGATTATAGCAGAACTGGGAAGTCAGGGATGAATAGATTAGTGAATAACAGATTGCAGGTTCATATATAAGATTCAAGATTTGATGTTCGGTGTTTAATGAATACATTGAAGATAAGAAGATGCTTTTTTTATTTATGCCAAGTACATGTTGTTACTTCTTTACTCACCTAAAGAAGTAACCAAGAAAGGGAGCCCTGTGAAACCCTGCCAGTGTATCTTCGCTTCGCTCGGCGGGAACCCTCGGAAATTCACCTTCGACTCGTACTCTCGCTAAGGTTCAGTTTCCGTTTCCCACTCGAGCTCATCTCGATGCACATCGGCACAGGCTTCACAACGGGGAAAGAGCTAAAAAAACAGAGATCGGGGGTAAATATGAAATATCGGATGACTAATGACTACTGACTAATAACTAATGTTTAATGTTCAAGGTTTAATGTTTAAATATTAAATCTTGATTTCTAATCCCTAATTCCAAATTCCTAAACCCTGGATTCTCATTCTTCCGCTTGACACGGCCGTTATACTTTGAAAAAGTCAATGGGTGAGAATAAGAAGCAAGAAATAATGAGAAGAAAATAATGAGTAATTTAAAATCCTAAACCCTAAGCCATCTATCCTTAAACGCTAAAAAAGCTAATAACCTAATAATCTAGTCAGCTAATACGCTAGAATCCTATGAAACTTGTCATCGTCGAAAGCCCGACCAAAGCCAGAACCCTCTCGAGATACTTGGGAAAGGGATATGAAATCGAAGCCAGCATGGGCCATGTCAGGGATTTGCCCCCCAGCAAGTTGGGCGTTGATGTCGAGCATGATTTTGCTCCGCTCTATGAGGTCGTTTCCGAGAAAGAAAAAATTGTCGATAAGCTTCGGTCTTTGGCAAAAAAAGCGGATGAGATTTACCTCTCCATGGACCCTGATAGGGAAGGGGAGGCAATTGCCTTTCATGTCAAACACCTGATCGGGAGAAACGGGAAGTTCAAACGGGTCGTTTTCCACCAGATCACCAAATCGGCAATTTTGGACGCGTTCACGCATCCGCGCGCGATCGATGATAATCTGGTTGACGCACAGCAAGCCCGCCGAGTTTTGGACAGACTGGTCGGATATACGCTGTCCCCGCTTCTCTGGAAAAAGGTGCGCCGGGGATTGTCAGCGGGCCGCGTCCAGTCGGTTGCCGTGCGTTTGATCGTTGAGCGCGAACGGGAAATCGAGGCCTTTAAGCCTGAAGAGTATTGGGTGATCGGCGCCGAGGTCACGAAAGCCGGTTCGCCTGAGGTATTCAGCATAGGCTTAGTGAAAATTGACGGCGAGACAGCAAAGGTGGCAGATAAAAAAACAGCCGATGCCATTGTCTCCGATCTCAAGGGCGCTGGGTATCTCGTCGTCCGGGTTGTGAGGAAGGAAGTCAAGAAAGGACCATATCCTCCGTTTACTACCTCCACCCTACAGCAGAGCGCTTCAAACGTCTTGGGTTTTACTGCCAAGCGGACCATGCGGGCGGCGCAAAACCTGTATGAGATGGGCCACATCACCTATCACCGAACCGATAGCGTTCACCTGGCCGCTGAGGCCAGAGCGTCAGCCCGATCTTACATCGAAAAAGCATATGGGAAGCAGTACCTCCCCGAGAATCCGAGGTTTTATAAGGTACGCAGCAAGTTAGCCCAGGAGGCGCATGAGGCGATTCGCCCGACCCGCGTTTCCGTCGATGCCGATTCGCTCAAGATCAAGGGGAAGGTGGTTTCTGATCTGCGGCGCCTGTATACGGTAATCCGAAAACGATTCCTTGCTTCTCAGATGAGCGATGCGGTTTATGATTCCACGACCGTTGATGTGGAGGCGAAAGATAAAAATCCGAAATCCGAAGCACGAAATTCGAAAGTTTATCTTTTGCGGGCGAACGGAACGATCCTGAAGTTTGACGGATGGCGAACATTGTACAAACGCGACAGTGAAGATCGGGAGCTCCCGATACTTGAAGAAGGTGAGGGGCTGGATCTCAAGAATGTCCTGGCTGAACAAAAATTTACCGAACCTTCGGCCAGATATACCGACGCAACGCTGGTCAAAGCGATGGAAGAGCGGGGAATCGGCAGGCCGTCAACCTACGCGCCGACCATCTCCACCATTCTTGCCAGACAGTATGTTGAATATGATGAGAGAAAGTTCAAACCGACCACCGTCGGCATCGCGACCAATGACTTTTTGGTCGGTAACTTTGACCAGACGGTCGACTACGACTTCACGGCAGGCATGGAGGAGGATCTGGATAGAATCGCGCTCGGCAAAAGAAAATGGGTACCGGTTATTCGAGATTTTTGGGAGCCGTTTTTACGTAAAGCGGAGTTTGTCGAGAAAAACGCGAAGCGGGTGAAAGTGCCGACCGAGTCGACAGGGAACAAATGCCCCGTCTGCAAAGAAGGCGATGAAGTCATTCGGGTGGGCAGATTCGGAAAGTTCCTCTCCTGTTCAAGGTTTCCCGAATGTAAATATACCGCCAACTATGTCGAGAAACTCCAGGGGATCAAATGCCCGGAGGATGGCGGTGATATCGTTATTAAAAAAACCCGCAAAGGGAAGACTTTTTTCGGTTGTTCCAATTACCCCAACTGCAAATGGGCGTCTTGGAGAGATCCGCGAGCATCCGGAAAAAAGTCAGTCGAGAAATCTGCACCACCAATCTCCGTCTAACTCGAGAAATATTTCGTTTTCTTCGGTACGAATTGCGATGTCTTTGCCGATTGCATCAACCCTGTTGTGTTGCTAGCATAACTGCACGATGGCGATGTGGCAGGTTCGAAAACGCTCGGGAGAGACTGAAGATTTTATTCCCCAGAAAATCACGCAATCGATTGTCAGGGCGCAGTCGAATGTCGGCGTTACCGATGCAGATCAGGCTAAGCACGTTGGATCGTTGGTTTTCTCCGACCTGCAGAAACGTTTGGCGTCGGAGCGCCTGATCGGTACGGACCAGATCGGAGATGCCGTGGAGCGGATTCTCATTGACGAGGCGCTCTATGACATTGCCCGCGCCTACATCATTGCCAGAGAACGCCAGCGCCAGAAAACCAGGGCGGAGAAGCAATTGGGAGTTACCGATGACATTGGTCTTCCCTACAACTCGATCGTGGTCATCCGCAACAAGTATCTCAAAAAAGACGATCAGGGGAATCCCATTGAAACGCCCAAGCAAATGTTTGCGCGGGTGGCAAAGACGCTCTCTTCTACGGAGAAAAAGCCCAAAGGTTGGGAGAGCAGATTTTTTGAGGTGATGACCTCGCTTCGCCTCCTTCCCGCCGGACGGACGCTTGCCAACGCGGGGACGACCAATAACCAGATGGCCAACTGCTTCGTGCTGCCGATGCCGGACTCGGTCGAGGGTATTTTTGAGGTCGTTAAAGAAAGCTCGATTCTCAAGAAGAACGGGGGGGCGGTCGGCTTCAACTTCGGCAAAATCCGTCCCAAAGGCGACGCGGTTGCCGGTACCACTGGCGAAGCCTGCGGACCCGTCGCGATCATGAAGATCGTCAATGACGCCTCCGATATTCTATTGCAAGCGGGGGGAAGGCGAAGCGGGAACATGGTTGTCCTACCCGTATCCCACCCGGATGTGTTTGAATTCATCACCTGCAAGGAGGATGAGTCGCTTTTACCCCATATCAATTATTCACTGGGAGTGACCTCGAAGTTTATGAACGCGGTTGAGAGAGATCTTCCGTGGGATCTTATTAATCCGCGAAACGGAGAGGTTGTGAGCACGGTGTCGGCCCGCTCCATCTTCGAGCTTGCCTGCTCCATGGCCTGGCGGAATGGCGATCCCGGAATGATCTTTCTGGACCGCATCAACAGGGACAATCCGACGCCCCATGTCGGGGCGCTCGAGGCCGTGAACCTCTGCGGAGAACAACCGCTTTTGCCATGGGAAGCGTGCAATTTGGGATCTCTCAATTTGGCGGCCCACCTGGTCAGCAACGGGAAGCGCAGCATCAACTGGGAGAAGCTCGAAGACTCGGTTCGCTTAGGAATACGGATGCTTGATGACGTGATCACCGGCTGCCGTTATCCTGTCAAGAAAGTCGAGGAGACGGTCAACGCCAACCGCAAGATCGGGTTGGGGATCATGGGCTGGGCGGATATGCTGGTTAGACTTGGGATTCCTTACAACAGTGAGGAAGCGCTGAAGCTGGCGCGGCGGATGATGAGGTTCATCCGGGAGAAAGCGGAGGATGAAAGTTCCAGGCTCGGGAAGGAGAAGGGGAGTTTCCCCAACTTCAAAGGTTCTCTCTGGGAGAAACGAGGCTACAAGCAGTTCCGCAACGCGACTTTACTGACCATCGCCCCGACGGGTTCGATTTCCATGGCGGCCGGCGTCTCCTACGGCATTGAGCCGCATTTTGCCCTGGCGTTTTATAAGGAAGCGATGGGGGGCATTCAGTTGCCGGAAGTCAATGCCGATCTTCTTGAGGCACTGCGGGACGCCGGGATTGAGGAGAATGGTCTTCTTGATGAGATTGCGCAAACCGGAACGATCCAGCAGATGAGCCAAATCCCGGAGCGGATCCGCAAGGTCTTCGTCACGGCGCACGATCTTACCCCTCAAGATCATGTCCTCACCCAAGCGGCATTCCAGAAATACACCGATAACGCGGTTTCCAAGACCATCAATATGGCGCATGACGCGCGGGTCGAAGATATCCAGGATGCGTTCATGCTGGCCTGGAAAACGGGATGCAAGGGGATCACCGCCTACCGGGACCTCAGCAGAAAAGTGCAAGTACTCAATGTCGGGAAACATTCAACAGCCACAAGTCACAAGTCACAAGCTACAAATAAGAGAGATAATAAGATTTCCCTACAAGCTAATAAGCTAACAAGCTCTTTTTCGGAGTGTCCGCAGTGCGGGGCGACCATGCAGTTTGTGGAAGGCTGCGCGACCTGCCCGTCATGCGCTTTTTCAGTCTGTTCGCTGTAAGCTCTGTAGGTTACGGATTATTGACAGCTCGAGCTGAAGTGGGTAGCAGACGTTGGCAGGCGGGCCTGCCCTTCCTGCGCATTCTCCATTTGTAGTTTATAGCTTCCTCAAGAAGTTCTTTTTGAAGGATAGATTTTTTTTGATTGGAATAAAAACTTATCACTTGGCTGTGTTTTTGATCTGATGTTGGGGTAGTTTGGAAAATTGACCGACGTGTTACTATTCTGTTATGAGAGATTTTAAAGAAGGCAAAGTAGTCCTTCCTATTACGAAGGATCGATATGGATGGGTAATATCAGAACCAAGTTTCGATCTATCGATTATCCAGGATCATGAGATGAACTTGAGAGTTGCTCGGGAACGAGGCATAGATCCTCTGAGTTTTTCAGATATCAGCCAGCAACTGGGTGAGGGTTGGAATATTTGGGTGTTATTTGATACCGTTTTGAGAGCTTTTCGTGGCAATTACTGGCGAGTACTGGAAATTGATCGTAAGCAGGAAGAAGTGGAACTTCAATTCTGCGGAAGGTTTGGGATTTCCGACTACAAGGGTATTGAGCCGTTTCGGCTTTCAGTTCACGAGCCGTTTTTTACTGGTGTGACTGTACAAAAGTTTGTCGATGATAAGTCAGGTGAGCCGGTTTCGCTTACGGAGTTTCATGTGAGAAAAGGGGGAAGGGAACCAATGGATGTTCTCCAGGAACTTAAATGTTCGGAAGAGATTTACTGGTCTCAAGGAGCCGGTCCTTATTTTGGCCTCTTAAATTTCAAGTATATCGAACCTCAGAGAGGTAGAATTCCTTCTTCCGGATAGAACATTTCAAATATTGCTTATCTAATAATAGAAATCAAATTTCTACTCAAAGTTCTACTCCAAGTAGAGATTTACCACGTTGATTTCTTTGAAGAGTTTAAAATCTTGAATGTTTGCGGTCAGGATCTTCCGTATACCGTTGGAGAGCATGGTTGCGACCAATAAGAGATCAAACGTTTGTCTGGAATTTTTTAGGCGGTAGCGTTTTAAGAGTTTTGTGAAGAATGTCATGGTTTGGTCGTTGGGGTAGATTACCGTGAAGGAGGAAGAGGAGAGATATTTTTCTACCTCCAGAGACACCTGTTTTTGGGTGAGGGGACGCGTGATTCTCCCCGGATTCGTGATCACTGCGACGAGCTCGAGAAGATTTTGGCTGGAGACCATGGCGTTGATCTTCCCAGAAAGTGCCTTGTCGTGATACACGGCGGCCTGCGCAAAGAATTTGCTGTCCTGATCCTGGTTATAGACGAGGACGTTGGTGTCAAAGAGGATCGGCTCAGACGTCTTCATAGATCTCGGAGCGGCTCAGAGTTCCTTTGACTCCGCCGAGCTTGTGCCCGCCGATTCTTTCCTGACGGGTTTTCGGGAGTGGAGTGGAGCTCTTCAAATGCTTCTTCAGGCTTGCATGGATGATGTGCTTGAGGGTTTTTCCCTCCCGCAAGGCCGTCAGTTTCGCCTGGTAGAGAAGATTTGCGTCTAACTCGATGGTAGTTTTAACGGTCTGTTTAGCCATAAAACCATATTACCGTAAAGCTGTAAGAATTGTCAAGTCTCTCCCGTCTTGGGAGAGACTTGCGGCCTCCTGCGTGTGTTAACGGCTTAAGGAATACTCTTCAAAGAATATCAACTATCTTGACAGGGCACGATTGAAGCGATATATTGACCCTTTGTGTGTAAGAGTTACATACAGATTCAGCAAGAACTGAGGAATTTATGACAGAAGCAGACCCCAGAGATTATCGAGAAACGGATGAGGCAACAACGAATCCGATCTACGCGGAAGCGCTCAACCTACCGTATCTATTTGATGAGCATATGATCCGTAAACCAATCGCGGTCGATGTTCCCCGGATGTTCGATCAGCTGGCTGAACAGGGGTTCAAGCTGGGAATAGAATCCCAGATCCGTTCGGCTTCGATTGCCATCGAGGGTACATCTACGGTTAATCCGACGCCTAAAATTCTTTTCCATTTAGACGTTTACCCTTTGGAGGGTGAACTCGACAAGGCTCCTTCTGAAACTGTCGCTTACAGGAATGGCGGTGCCATCTCGACCGGCGAACGTCCAATTGGAAACTTTGTTGAGTATCTCGACCGAAAGTTGACTCTGACTCTTTTGTCTGACGGCAAAGCCGAAGTACGCTTCCTTCCTGGAAATTACACCTATCTTCCGTCACTGCAAAAATCCAGAGAGGCATTGAGCCGGGATGCAGATTTGCGCAGCACCGTCATCCGCACAATGCTTGCGTCAGTTGAAACGATTTCATCCTAGAGTATAATGCGAGTGGTTTCAGATAATATGAACAGGTATGAAAGATGAAAGGGGGAGTATGCCAACAGATGGAGGAATGAGAGGTGGAAGATTGAGTGGAGCTGGTCAACGAAGGGGTATTGAAGGGGAACCTCCTGCGAATCATGGAGAAGAGGCTGAGATTCAACCAACCGACGCAGCGGATCCCAGTCAGCAAGGGGATTCAGTCGAAGAAACGGATTTGCCGGTAGATGCTTCTCTTGATTCTCAAACAGCATCAATTGCTAAACGTATTGATTTGGAAGCTTGGCTGCGAATGAGCAGACCTGATCTTTATTGAAGAAGCGTTGCTCTTGGGTTACGCTTCATTTGGATTTTCCTCTTGTTTTTTTTCACTGTCCTATGCTACCTTCAGTGCGATGAACATACGGGCTCGCGGTTGGCCGCTTTTCTACAAAGATATCCTTCTGGTGAAGGATCCTCAGCATCACGTCGGCGTCTGTTGTTTGTGGACGGAACGGCAAGTCGTCGCCAAGCTTATCGAGGGCAGCAACTACAACCTCATCGGCAACCTCTACAGCGCGCAGGGCATCAATGCCATGATGCGCAATATCTTTGCCAATCCCGTCATCAGGACTATCGTGCTCTGGGGCGCGGAGATGAGCCTTTCCGGTCACTCGTTCCTCATGTTCATGAAGGAGGGGATTGATAAGGACCGCAAAATCATCAACGGACGGGGAGAGGTGGAGAAAGAGATCGGCAATCGGGCAATTGAACTTTTCAGAAAAAATGTTGACGTCGTGGATCTGCGCGGAAGGGATCGGGAGGCTTTGGTCAGAGTGTTGAAGGAATTGGGGCAGAAAAAACCGAAACCGTTCACGAAGAAACCGAGGGTCTTTGCGAAGGCAGAGCCGACGATTTCCGTATTTCCCAGCCAGAAAGTGGGATTTCGCGTCTCTTCTCCCAAAGTCGCCAAAACCTGGGTCAAGCTTCTCAATGAGATTTACAAATACGGATTACCCAAGCACACGCGCTACAGCAAAGACAATGAGATCCGCGAGATCCTCAATCTCACGGCCGTGGTGACCGATGAGGATCCCAAGGATATTTATTTTCCCGAGTATCTGCCGTTCGGAAGGACCGAGCTTGAGGCATATTACGCGGAACTCATGACCGACCGCAAGATCCCGGGAGTTGCCTACAATTACGGCAGGCGCCTGCGCAAGGAGCTCGGTGTGGATCAGATTGCCAAGATGAAAGAACTCATAAAAAAACGGCCGGCTTCCAAGAAAATGGCGGCGTTTACGGTCAATGTCAGGAAAGACTGGGGGGAAGTCAATCGCGGAGACACTCCGTGCCTGATGCAGGTTTTGGGAAGCATCTACGATAACCGCTTCTACATGACGGCACATTTCCGCAGTCAGGACATGGTGCACGGTTGGCCTCGGAACGCCTTTGCGCTACGAAAACTTCAAAAAGATATTGCCGATAGTACCGGTTATTCCATGGGTCCGCTCACGATTATTACTCACAGCGCGCACATCTATGGAGATGATTTTTTGCTGGTTGAAAATCTTCTCATGGATCATTACGAGCAAGAATTGGGATTCTCGCCTGCCGTTCATTTTACCTTTGATCCGCGCGGCAATGTGGTGATTGAAATTATCCGTGAGAAGGATGCACTGCAATTTCATGAATACTCCAAACGTTATGAAAAGGGAGCAGTTCCTTTTGCCGTCTCACAAACGCTGAAGCGGCTGCCCAAGCGGGGGAGAAATTCCGGCAGGCTCATCCGAGCGACGCTGTTTGCTCCCGACGGGGGAGCGCCCCTTAAAGTGTTTGAGGGCAGGACGGCGCAGGAGGTTGCCTATCAAATTGCCGATTGGGGATATCTCACGGATCCCGCGCACGCGATGTATGTCGGCCAGGAACTGCAGAGGGTCGAGGAAGCTCTGATTCACGGAGGAGGGTACCATCAGGATCCGGCGTAAGATAGCAGATAGAAATAAGAAAGACAGTTGATAGAGACATAGATAGAAAGTGGATAGACAGAAGTAAGATCAAATAGTGAATAGCAGATGGCAGATGGATGAGGTGAATACTATTTGACAGATGGGATGTTATAGGATACAATATCGCAATTCCTGGACTTTTAATCCGGGATTTTTAGAAGAGGATTTATGACTGGAGAGGTTCCGAGTCAGTTTGATCAGACTGAAGCATCTCGAGAAAAACTTCAAGGCAATCTTGAACAGCTTCCTGGTCCTGTTCGCTATCTTTATGAACGAGTTCGCGGACTTGTTACGCAGAACGAGCCTGGATACGATGCGTACGAAGTCAATGTCGAGCGCTTTTCTGGACTGTTAGCAGAGAAAGGGGTTTACCTTATCGGAGCCCCTCTCGAATCCGTTGTCGTTTATGCTCGGGTGGAAAATTACGCAGACTTTCCTGATGTATCCGTGGCTATCCATCGACAGGGCGAAGAATCGCTTGGCGGAATAGTGGCGCTTTCAACCCATGGACTCGTCGCCGATTTATCAATGGATTTTAAGAAAGCTGTGTATATACAGAAGGGGGAGAATCAGAGACTTAACCAAGCGCAACTCACGGCGCTTGCATTCACAGAAGCTTTGTTGGATTCACTTAGAGATGCGAAGGGTAAGAGGCTCATTCGACGTCAACAAGAAAAGATGCAACCGCGTTTTATTATTCCAGTATATTTTATGGAACATACGCGTCCTCAATATCTGACGGGATTTATCGGAAAGGAGGATGTTCCTTGGGGAGAGTAATCTATGACATTTTCTGAAGGAGATCAACCAACACACCAGCAGCCTCAGACTTGGGAAAAAATGTCAGATCTGAGGGGATCAGGTATCATCCGAAACCTCGGCGGTCAATCGGAGATGATTCCACCTGCAGGCATATATGCCAGTGATTATATAAGGGAGGATAGTAAACGGTTATCAATTGAGCTCAAGAACCTCGTTCAGGGTCTGGCTCATGGGATACTCCATTTCTTCTCAAAAGTAGAAACTCCTCAAGAAGAAATTGGTGGTGAAGACCTTCTTAATCGTACCGGAGCCCTCATCGGATATTATCGGCCAGGCGTTCCGCTTCACATGGAGCCTGGCGTCTTCTACGCGACAGGAAAAGTAACACGGGAGCAGAGAATCGATCTGCAGCAACCGGATCTTCCAGAAACATTTGACCATGATTCTGATTCTTCAGATTCTGAAACTCCCTAATTCCTAAACAGCTCAACCCTCAACCCCAATCGCTACATCCAACAAACTGTTTTTCCCGTTTCGTGTTTTTTGGGGATTTACAGAACTCATCTGCTTCTGATAATTTGAACACTTGGTCTCATGAAAACGATTGAACTGGAAATTCAACAACGGCTTGAACACCGAGAATTGGGACCGGTTCGCATTCAATGGGCGGACGGTATTATCGATGCAGGGGTGGTGGTCTACTGTCCGCATTCCGAGGAGGGAGAACGCCATGTCGCACTTGTCCCGGACAGTTCCTGTGACGATCATGTCGTCTGTCCGCAAGGCCATGACATTTATCTCACGCATGTTGAAGACAAGCTCACTGCGTATGCGGAACCGCCGGAGGGTTTTTCGCCTCCGAAACTCATTCGCGTCTGGCAGAGCGATGTCGGGAAATGGCCACAGGTCACCCATGTTCGGGAAGATACTAGCGAATAGGCTCGCATATCAAATTGCTCGGTCTAGAAAGCAGGCTTCTCCATTAGGAGGTTTTTTATGGCTACACGAGGTAACGAGCTTCCATCTAATTCAGAATATGGCCCCCTGGCATATATCGTTCCTCGTATCGTACCCTCCGAAGGAATGGAACTTCCCGAGAAGAATAGGACTCTGACATCACCATCTACCGAGTTTGAAGTCCATATCATAGAGGATGTTCCCGGAGTGTCGCAGAGCGTTTCCCAGTTTTACCCGGAGTTTGAAGGAGTATTTCCTGACTCATTGGTTCTCAAGATTTGCGGAACACTAGCAAATGAGTTCTTCATCAATGGTGGTGAAATCGGGCAGGAGAGTATTCGGAGAGAGACGTCGGTGGCACTGAGAGATCAGAGAGTTCCCATCGTCTTGGGTCTGGGATGGGTTAAGCGTGAGGAGGGTGGTCGGATGGCGCTCTTTCCTCAGCCCGCTGACGGCCGAGAGGCGGCGATGGTTATGTGTAATTACGTTGATGAGACAGCGTTCGGGGCGGTTGTGGAGGCTCCACTTTCTTCCGCTGAAAGACGAGAGATCATGGAGCAATCGGTGAAGCGGATGCTGGCGCTGAAGGTCCCGATGTCTGCAGAAGATGCGAGATCGTTTGATCCGGTCGTTGGCACGCGGGCACTCATAGGTGAGACTCTTGATCGTGCCTTTAACTGGCGTCGGGAGCAGTGGGGCGTTGATCCATCGCAGGAAGCGAAAGAAGCACACCGTATCTTCAAAGTGGCGTTTAGCGAGTGGATTGAAGATTCTGATACTCGGCAATTTCTCCAACTCGAGAATGAGAGAGGGGCGTTTGGTGATCAACACGGGGATCCGAGGTTGTTTGACAACGCGAGTATCGTGCGACGATCGAACGGTTCGCCTGTAACGATCATTCGAGATCCGGTCCGGCTTTTCTTGCGGGACCGGCAGGATTGGTCGAACTTTCATCTTTGTCATGATCTTTTACAGCTAGGATGTCTTTTAGCGCGGCCGTTCACTGATCCCAAGCATCGGGACCTCTTTCGATATGGATTCGAGGCGTATGAGCGAATGTCGCGTGCCTCCAGCTCCAACATCCTAGGAGATCAAATGCGAGAAAAGCTTTTTGGGATCGGACTCGCGTACGGGCCGCAGGTTGAAATCGTCGTGCGTGGCTATGTAAACGATGAGGGAGCGGGACCGGTTATCGATGACTACTGGCGGATTGATCGATGGCTTTCAGAGAGCAATTTTCTCGGATGGAAGGAGGAGCTCTGATTCCGATTTTTATCGCAACCGGCCATTCAGGGAGCGGCAAGTCCACTCTTCTCAGTGTGGCGAGGGAGGCGTATCAGAACTACGGGTTGTTTCCTGAAACGATAACGGACAGAAATCTTCTCTCCCAAGCCGTTGCCGAGGACATGATGCGCGGGTTTTCCGAGGTCGAAGTTTCACCTGGGAAGCAGGCACGAGTCAGTGAGCATGCGATCCTTTATCGGGATCACGATGAGCCCGGTTTGCGGGTGTTTACGGTTCGGGATGGGGTGCTCCTGAACGACGTCCACCGGAGGATGCGCGACATAATCTGCGACAATCCGAATGAGCAGGGACTCGTGATCGAGTGGACGACCGGACCGAATGTCGAGGTATTCCCTGTATTACCGACCGGTGGGGAAGGGCTCTACCAAGATGCGGAAAGCTTCCTTCGGTTGTTTTCCGAGCGTAGCCTCGACGAAGACCGGCGCGTCTTGGTGATTGCCGTGAATGCGGATCTTGAGTTTCGGGTGGCACGGAATCTCAGGCGCCCGGACCCGATGGAACCTAGTGACTTTGCCAGGATCTTCCGCGACGGAGGAGAACTGCGAGCTGCACACCTGCAACAATTTTCGGAAAGGTTTGTTTTTAAGGAATACAGCAACAATTACGACAACGAGAGGCGTTTTTTTCGAGAAATGAATCATCTGTGCGGCAGAGAACTTTCCAGTCTGATTGAAGGAAATCGGCCGAATCCCGAGCGACGGGATGGATAAACAAATACCCACAAACGGCTCTTGCTACGTTCTCAACCACTTGGTATTCTGACTCTCAATGAAACGGGTGAAAGTGGTTTTAGATTTTGACGGGACGCTGACCGATGAGGCTCGTCAGGCCCGGGAACTCAAAGGAATCGCCCAACGCATGCTTGCCGAGAAGATCCTGAAGGTTCCCCTCAAAGATGTCAAACGCCGCTATAATCGGGTCCGCAAGGCGATTCTTTCCTCTCCTCACAAGTATCATTGGTCTGTCAATGGTTTGAAGGCGACCTACGCCCACGAAGGAGCGTACCTCCTTAATACCTCGATTTTGCAGGAGGTCATGCGATCAGACCTCAACTATCTTCGTGCTGTTATGCGAAAATTTCCGCCAAATGCGCTTGATTCCGTCACCTTGGCTTCCAACCATTTGTTCCATCGCGGGACCATTCAGGTTGATCCCCATTTCTTGAAGGGTGCGGAAGAACTTCTTGTCGAGATTATCAAACATCCGACGATCGATCCTGTGATCCTCACCAATTCTGAAACCAAAAAGATCGAGAAGAATCTGAAAGCACTGAAAATCGGCAGGAAGGGAACGCGCAACCGTTTCGCATACGAGATTGAGATTTTGGGAGATACCCGTCAATATCACATGGACCCGGATTGGGAACAGCATTTTGAGCACCATCGTTACGGTTCGACGCAGATCCTGCCGGTCAACGAGCAATTCTCCATCGACCTGCGGCGTCCGGTCTACCACGCGGTATTGAAGCAAATCCTTGAGGAGGGATTTGATGAAGTCGTCGTGGTTGCCGACGGGTTGTCGCTGGCCGGAGCGTTGCCGCTCGTCATGGGACTTACTTTTGTCCTCAAGAAGACAGGCTTCACGCCGGAGTGGTGTGAAACATGCGTCCGGGAGCACCCAAACGGACGGGTTGTCAATGATCTTGCGGAGCTCAAGGAATATCTTTTCGGATTGGTTGCCTGATATGATCCGCCCTTGCGGAAAGCCGAGGATAGTTTTCAGTCCGGGAGTTTAATCATGCATATTCCTTCTTGGTTACCCAGTATTCGTGCCTTGGGTTGGGATTTGGACGGGACCTTGTACCCGCCTTCACAGACGCTAACTAAACTGATCCAGAAACGCCAATATCAGGCTGTCTCAGAAAAAATGCGTTGGAGCCTTCAGAGGACGCGAAGCGAGTACGAAAAACGATATCTGAATCTCGGGAGCAATACGAAAACGATATCTTCATTTGGTATCGACGGGATTTCATTCTTCACCTCGGCTTGGGATACGATTGACCTGTCGGTATTCATCCACAGAGATGAGCGGATGGTACACATGTTTGATTCGCTGGCTTCAAGAAGGCATTTTCTTATTTCCAACAGCAATCGGCTTGATCAAATTCAGAAGAAACTTCTTCTTATCGGTCTTCAAGCGGAGATCTTTGAGGTGATCGTACCGACTGAAGAACTGGGTGAAGTCAAACCGGACCCCGCCCCGTTCCTCTTCGCGCTTGAGAAACTCCGGCTCCCGCCCGAGCAGACGCTGTTTATCGGTGATCGGGTATCGACGGATGTGATGGGGGCAAGTGCAGTTGGGATGCGCACCTGCCGGATTGGGGAGACGACGCCAAGCGCGGATATCTGTATTCCGTCTGTCTACGATATACTCTTGATATTTTCCGACCGGTAACAGCAATTGACACTTGCACGGATCACGCTGGAAAGTTTAGGATAAATGACGATGAAGGTTTACTTCGGCGCCTCCATTACCCCCTCGCGGAACATGCTCCCACTCTATCAACTGGTTGTCTCCGAAATAAAACGGCAGGGACATACCGTGCTCTCCGAGCACGTCGTCGATCCCAACCTCAAGACGACGGGGAAGCTTAATGCCCGCAAGATTTTTGCAGAGGAAGTTGAGAAAATCCGGCGCTCAAACGCGATGGTCGCCGAAGTGACCGAACCGTCGTGGGGGACCGCATTTCTCATGGAAGAAGCGCTCGAACAGGGGAAGCCAGTTCTGGCGCTCTATTTTGAGGAGAGTGAAACGCCTTTACCGCTGATGATTCAAGGCCACCCGGAATTGTATGTGGCGCACTACAGCAAAGACGATGTGAAGACGGTTCTCAAACACCATTTTGAACATTTTTCCCAGTCAAACGGCAGACGGGGAAAGCTCATTGTCTTGGACGGGGCGGATGGCTCGGGAAAATCAACACAGACAAGCCTCCTTTTAGACTACCTGAAGAAGAAGGGAATCGATCACACCTATATTTCTTTTCCCCGTTACTACACCTCCTTCCACGGCAGGCATGCCGGGAGATTCCTGATGGGTGAGTTCGGCGGAAACAACGAGGTGAGCCCATACCTGTCATCTTTGGCGTTCGCGCTGGACCGACTGACGGCACGTGATGAGATCGTCGATTGGCTCAAAGAGGGGAAAATCGTGGTTGCCGACCGCTACGTTTCAGCGAGTTTGGCCCATCAATCATCAAAACTCCCCCTCGTAAAACGCAAAGCCTTTGTTGAGTGGCTCTATAACATGGAGTACAAGGAGCATCGCTTGCCGAAAGAAGACGTGGTGATTTATCTTCATGTGCCGGCTGCGATCGCTCAGAAACTCTTGATCAAAGAGATGAGAAGGCGGGATGAGGCGGATGTTGATATCGAGCATCAAAAGCGGACGATCGCGATGTATAAAAAACTCGTGCGCAAATACAAGCACTGGGTGATGATTTCCTGCGTCGACGCGAAAGGCAAACTTTTTTCAAGAGAGGCGATCCAGAAAAAAATTCTTGCAGTCTTGCGGGAACGCAAGATTGTTCCCTGAGCAAGGCTTGAACCGGCGGTTGACACAACCGGGATTGGGATGTAGCGTAAAATCCCAGAGCATTTCGACAGGCTCAATGCAAGCCGAAACTCTGGTTTTTTTCTGGCTATGCTGAATCACGAAACACTACGACGAGACCTTAGTGAAATCGGATTTTCCGACCCGTATAAGCAGAGTTCAAGACACGATGCCGTCTGGATGTTCATTGACGGGGCGGTGGAGCGGGGAGGGGTGATCGATCCCGTTATACTGGCGCAAGAGATCGGGTGTGCCTCAAACATCGTCTTTGACTATCTGACAGCACATCCGTTGACGGAAAGTTTCCAGGCAGGTAACGGACAACATAAATTCTGCTCACTGTTGCCTCCACCAAAACCCACAGAAGAAGGGTTAACGGAATTACAGAAACAGAAACTGCTGTTATCCGAAGATCCGTTGGGGGCTGAAGCAAGGCTGGAGTATTACCGTGACGTCGAGGAGCGGACGCTCAGGTTGAAGCATTTGAGGAAATCCCGGAAACGGCTGGTTCGACGATTTTAGACAATATGACTTTTTCTCTGAAGTCTAGTTGTAGGAATACAAAAAGAAGTACCAAAAACCCGAGAATCATCAGGAAATTCTCTCGGTTTTAGAAAACGCAATATTATTTATAATGGGGGATGATCATCTATGACTATTTCTCAAGAGATAGAGAACAATGGGGAGGTATGGACCCCCACAAGCAAAAAAGCCAATCCGCATCCAAATATGGAAGCCGGCGAACGTGTGATTCGGGTGTGGGGAGAGTTCTATGAGAGTTTGCCAGAGGAGAACAAACAGAGATTTCGGGATCAATGGGAAGTAAATCAAGAGACATCAGTTCGAGATGGTTTATAGCCGATAGATGATAGTCGAGAAAGTTATTGATAGAATTCTTTTATCCTTGACTAATGTGTATCTTATGTGTATAATTCTCTGAAAAGTGGATCGAGATTTTGATTGAAAGAGCCCACTTTTTGAACGAAGAAACGATATCTCGAACAGCACTCGGGAGGAAACCAAGATTCAGAAGGTGGGTTTTTTGCAATCTTGATCACTATGAGGAACACGATTAACGATATCAAGAAATACCGAAGAACTTGAGGGAGCGCGCGTCACGGCGCGCTTTTTGTACCATGTCGCCAGACATCGACAAAACCGGACTAGGAATCGAAAGTCGCGAATCCTATCTTGAACTTCCACCTCCTCTTTTGCAGGACAAAAAGAGTGTATGGGTTGCGACAAAGAATGAACGGAAACTTGACGCAGCCAGAGGTCTTTTTCAGCGATATCCAGTATTATTCGGCACCGAGTTTCTCGTTCCTCAACCTCATGAGCTCACGGGAACAGAACCAGACGACAAGGAAGCAATTCAGATATCTAGGAGTAAAGTGGAGAATGTTGTTGCACAGCTTGAGGGAAGGCCCGGTCCAAAGACGCTTGTGATGGGCAGTGATATCGTTGTTTGGTTTGACGGGAAGCCGTATCAAAACCTCTCTCGGCTCGAGACTCTGACCAGCAATATTTTGTGGAAGGAAGTGAATCACCTGCAGGATGTTTTTTCCGGGGAGGTGGAGGTGATGTGGGATGTCGCGACTTCCGTATCAACTTGCGAAGTCAGGGCGACAGTCGCCGACCGGCACGTGGCACATTTTCGTCCGATTCCCGCGGATGCGATCTACTGGGCGTGGGAAAAGGACAAAGACGGATTCAAAAAGAGAAATTCGCGCATTCAACTTCTTGATGATTTTCAAGACTATGTTATTGACATCGGGACAATTCCTTTCAACTGCATCGCTGATCGAGAGGGAGAGTTCTTAACTCAACAGGAGTGGGTTAAGGCCAGGCCAGTCCCGGAGGAAATGAAGCGAGACTATATGCAGGAAGTGTTGACTCAGGTTATTGGAGGCCTGCCGGTCAATGGAAGACTTGACAATCTTTTATCGGTGAAACCTTCAGCCAAATGCCAGAGAGGGTGGATGCTTGTCTAAGAATCTCGCCGACGTTTAAACAGATTTGTTTTTAACTTCGATCAACCATTTGCATTATTTTTCCCATTTGTGTAGAATAATCGGACATTGAATTGACAAGCGCCTTTTTATAATAGCGGAGGTGCTTTTTTATCGGAGATATCGCAAATGATGCAAGAAATTGAGGTTCTACCATCCAGCGATTATCCAGAGGCTGGAAATAACGGAAATCTGGTTCTTCCTTTCTTTAAGGAAATTATCGAAAGGATACATCATGTAATTCATCGAATCGGCGGTGATGGAGTTGGTGAACAGGCAAATAGCACACAAGGAAAGATAGTCAACTATAATCCCGATGACTATTTGGAACATGGCCAGATTGTTGATCCAACAACGGTTCATGTTCCTCACGTTGAGCGTATAGAGGAACCAATCCTCAGCTCGCAGCAAATTGAGGCTTGACATTGCTTCATCCCATTTTCTATATTTTCTTCTATAGTAAGGGCTTAAAAAAAGCCCTCTTTTGCATAACGCTGCGGAGGGCAAAGCCCTTTTTTTATTTTTTCGAATAGATATTGATTCCTATTACGCAAATGCACCGTTCAGAGGGACTTGTAATGGTTGGCGAATCATCACGTTCGATCCTCTCGCAGGAAGCCTTAGATTCCGTCCTCTCATCTCCGGAAGAACGGCGGGTCTGGTTACATACCGTCTTTTTAGAGGGCGCGTATACAAAACCTGAGAACAAGTACTACGTCATCGCACCGGAGTTCAATCTGACCATCCCACCGGACGTCCTGACGGTGGCTGCGCAGGATATCGCGGAGGGCTTGCGGCCGTTCGTGCAGGGAAACGAAGTGGTGTATGGAATACCGGTAGCCGGCGATCGGGTCTCAACGCCAGTCGGCTTGCGGCTTTGGTTACGGTCAAGTGCGGCGCGCAAAGGGAAAGGCGTACCCGGTTCCTGGACAGACGTCATGTCACTGACGACCCATTCATATACCACTCATGAGGAGCGGGTTCATCTTCATTTCGGTTTCGTGAATCCTGGAATGCGCGTCTTCCTTCTTGATGATGTGATCGCGACGGGGGAGACCATCGTCGACACCATTGAAGCTTTTCGGAAACAGAACGTTGAAGTGGCGGGCGTGGGTGTCATGTTCGCGAAGGCGTTCGAAAGAGGGCTGCAAAGAGTTGTTGAGGAATTCGGCGTTCCCACAATCTGTCCGGTTGTGATAGAGGATATTTCGGATGACCGGCGTTTTACTCTGGCGCAGTTTCAGCATTACGCAAAGGGGAAACAATCGATCTAACGGAATGTAAAGGAGATCGTTGGAGAAGACCATTGTCATGTTTACCGGCGTTCCCGGATCGGGTAAGACTACCGTTTTAGACGTGATGGACAAACGGCTCTCCCATCACATTCGTCCGGCTGTCATCGGTGAATACGGATTTGTACAGGAATGGGCAGGTTTACCTGAAAACAGAAGGTTTTTGCAAGTACCGCCGCCGTCGTTTGTCCTTGAGCTTTACGGATACCGACCGATGTCCACCCATGTTGCCGAGCGTCTGGCACAATCAATTGAGAACACATTTAAGATCGGATTTGAAATGGTGATGTTTGAGACAGCGAGGGGAGTCGGAGATCCTTTGGTCACCTATGCCGATTTTGTCACCGATATCTACCGGAATTTGAGCAGGGAGAACCGCACGGCACGACTCGTCAATTATGAGGTACTTGCTGACGCGAACGATATTGCCCGAAGGATGGCGACCAGATTTGAGGAAGATCCCACCGCCACACCCCCGGGTGTGGAGAAGCGATATCTTTCCGCAGAAGGATTTCCTCTGGTTTATTCCACGCAAGACTTGAGAAGGTTGCCGGAGGATATCCCCATCGTTATCAATGAGTCTCTGCAGAATGGCCACACAAAAGAGGGAATTGAATCCATGGTTGATTTGGAGATTTTTCCGAGATTTCAAGAGAGGCTTCAGTTCATGGTCGCTCAAGAGAGCGGATCGTTCGGGGGAAGAAGGGAAACTCGGTAGGTGGTTACGGCTCTTCAGTCTGCGGAAATGAGCCTTTTTCCCGGAGATATTCCCGAAGCACCACTTCAGTTTCTTTTCGCACAGCGTGTCCGTAGTCAGATTCAGCCCAGATGGTTGGGTCTTCCCGGGAGAGCGCCAACATGCATTGGACGATCAGAAGGGTTTCCGGATCGGCTGGCTCAGATTGCTGCCTATCCCAGGACAATTGGTCATCGATAAACTCTTGTTTCAAAATCATTTCCTGGCCGGGTGTGTGAGTGATTTCGAAATCGGCTCTGCGGCGGATTTTTTGCCTGAAACCGCGTTTTTTCCCTGTTGCCATACTGTGGGATTGTACTGACTGTATCGGAATATTCAAGGATCAAAAAGAGTAATGCTATACTAACGAACATACAGCAATCTAGGCACCAAGAGGGAGTATGATCATGAAACGTGATGCCGTTTTTGATCTGATTACGAAAGAGGAAAGTAGGCAGACGGAAGAGCTGCAGATGATTCCTTCTGAAAACTATGCTTCGGCGGACGTTCGGCAGGCGGTTGGGTCGGTACTCATGAACAAATATGCCGAGGGCCAAGTCGGGAAACGCTATTATCAGGGGAACAAAAATATCGATGCTGTTGAAGACCTCTGCAAGAAGCGGGCATTGCGATTGTTCGGGCTTGATTCGAAAATATGGGGAGTGAATGTCCAAGCGCTATCCGGATCCCCGGCAAATTTGGCAGTTTATGTTGCACTCCTTGAGCCCAAGGATCGAATCATGAGCATGTTCCTTCCTGACGGCGGACATCTCTCGCACGGGTGGCACCTCCCCGGGAAATCGGTGAGCTTCGTCTCCAAAATATGGGAAGTGGAGTTTTACCACGTTGAGCCAACCACGCGGGTGTTCGATTATGACGAGATTGGACGGCAAGCAAAGCGGTTTTCACCCAAACTCATCATTTCCGGCGGGACGGCGTATCCAAGGGAGATTGATCACAAACGGATGGGGGAGATCGCGCGCTCGGTCGGGGCTTACTACCTTGCCGATATCGCCCATGAGGCGGGATTGGTGGCGGCCGGCGTTAATCATAGCCCGTTTTCCCATGCCGATGTTGTGACGATGACGACTCACAAGACGTTGCGCGGACCGCGAGGGGCAATGATCTTTTCAAGAAGAAACAAGATACAAGTAACAAGTAACAAGAGAATCACGCTCGCTGATGCGATCGATCAGGCGGTTTTTCCCGGGATTCAGGGAGGGCCGCATGAACATACAATCGCCGGAATTGCCGTTAGTCTCAAGGAAGCCTCAACATCCTCATTCCTTCGCTACGCCAAGCAGGTCGTTGCAAATGCAAAAACGCTTGCCGGTGAACTTGAGAAAGCGGGCTTTGATGTCGTGACCGGCGGGACCGACAAACATCTCGTACTCGTTGATCTTCGTTCGTCAGGCATCTCCGGGTGGGTGGCAGCCTGGGTACTCGAGAACGCCGGAATCATCGTGAACAAAAACACCGTTCCCGCAGAAACAGCTTCGCCGTTTTATCCATCGGGCATTCGGCTCGGGAGTCCGGCGTTGACCACGCGGGGTATGAAAGAACATGACATGCGACGAATTGCCGCGTGGATGATCGAGATGTTAAGATACTCTGCACGGTGGAAGATTCCCGACGGAAAGGAAAAGCGAGAGCGGTTCATGAGGAAGTTTCTTTCAGAGGTCAGTGAAGATAAGTCTGTCGCCGATGTTTACAAACAAGTGCGTTCCTTTGCCAAACGGTTCCCGACATTTCCTGAGTGAGTTTTTCAAGAGCATATGGCATTTGAGCACGAGCTCGGTCTACTGATCGATCTTCAAAAAAGAGAAGCGTTGGAGAAATTTCAAGCCTATCTTACCGCCGTCAACGAGCACTTTGGTATTGAACCGCAGGCGAGGACCCACCGCTCACACTATCCAGAGCACTTCATGACAATTCTCGGAATCATGAGCGGACTGAGGGAAGGGGAGTTGAACCCTGAATCGGAAGCTCAATATGACAGCATGATTGTCGCTGCGGCCGATGCATCAGGCGAGTTCGATCCGGTCAAGCTGTTCAAACTGCTCACCCCAAAGATCGGAGAAGGCAAAGGTTGATATACCCCTTGTCCTCAAGAATGCGCACTTCATAGGCTTGTTCAGCCATATTGCGTATCTGGAGTGAATGGGGTATTGCACACTACTTTTATTGCAAACCAGAGAATAGGGAGTTTACAATATCTTTATGAAGACGGTCGTATTTGACGGAAAGAAATTCGCCCAACAGCGGGAAGAAGAACTGAGAGCCAAGATTTCGCAGTTTGATAAGCCCCCGGTGCTTGTCAGCATCTATTTCCGTGAGGACCCGGCAAGCGTTGTTTACACCAACCTCAAGCAGAAGGCGGCTGGTCGTGTCGGGATAGATTTCCGGGCCGAGAATGTATCCGTGAGGGATGATATCGATGTGCTTCTCAAAAATATTCGAAACTTCTCGCAGAACAGACATGTGCATGGACTCATGATCCAGAAACCTTCGCAGGCGGTGTTTGAACAGCTCACATCTCAGGAATGGGCGAGCGCAGGTACTTTACGGACTCTGGCAAAGAATTTGACATATTTTTTCTCAAGAGAAGGGGCGGAAAAGGGGAGCGCTGAGTGGTGGAAGCGATTGGTCATGGAGATCGCTCCTCATAAAGACGTTGATTGTCTTCACCCGGTGAATCTTGGGCGCATCTATCGCGGCAAATGGAGGATCCTGCCGGCGACGGTGCGTGCGATTCTCTCGATCATTGAGTACGCCGATGTCAACCTTTCCGGAAAGAAGGTTGTGGTCGTCGGGAGAAGCGAGATTGTCGGTAAACCCCTGGCCCATGTTTTGGCACAACGAGGGGCTCTCGTGTCGCTATGCGCCTCGACCGGCGTGGTTGCCAAGAGCCGAGGGAAGCAGCTTTTTGCCGTGCGCAGCCATCAGTCGCTTGCTTCGGCGCTCACTGACGCCGAGGTGGTGGTGAGCGCCAGCGGCAAACCGAGACTTATTACCGGAGAAAGGCTCAAGCAGGGGGTTGTGGTTGTCGACGTCGGATCGCCGGAAGGGGACATCGACTTTGATACAGTAAAGCGGAAGGCAAGCTTCATCACTCCCGTCCCCGGCGGGGTGGGACCGGTGACGGTAGTCTCACTTCTTGAGAATTTGCTACTGCTACTATAATTGAGCATATCTTATCCATTTACCTTTGATATGGAGACTGGAGAATTACCCACAGCCGTTAACCCGCTTTTCTTTCAAGAGTTGGGAATCGAGCATCCCATCACCGTGGATATTGTTCGTCTTGGGGGACGGAGATTCTTAAGAGGATTAGAAAGAACGTCAAAGTATGGCGATCTTGACATCTCGTCTTTTCAGCTTGGCCACCAACAAGGCTTTATCCATCTGGATTCAGGAGACGGTTCGGAGATAAAAAAGAGGTATTTGAAGTGGCAGCTTCTTAAAAATGACGGCTTTTCCGAACACACTTTTCAACTCTGTTTACCGGTTATCGCTCGGGATGAGCAGGGTGCTGATCGTTTCGGATTACTGACGGAGGATCTTGTATCTCCTCATTCCGATATTCTTGACTTAATTAGCTACAGAACCGGAGAGCGACCTGAGATTGTGGATGAGGCGGCCAGGTGGCTGAAGGGTTTCATGAGCAAACTTCATGACGGAGATCTTGAGCACAATATCGAGCAAATCGCGAATTCTTCCCTTCGAGAAGCGCTCAGACGACACTATGATCGCACTGTGGTTAAAGGAGGGAAGGACAGCATGCCTAGGTGGGATCCATATATCGAGGCAGAAGCAGAGGCTCTCTTTTCGGACATGGAAACAAAGGGATGGGGCGCTATGGGAAGCAGCTTTTTCCTGCAAATTTTACGGACGCATCAAGACTGGTGGCCTTATCGACGGAAGATTCTCATTGGGGATTTAGGGATAGGGCTCAACAAAGCTCCATCGCAAAGAGTTGAGAAGGGGCACATCTTCGATCTGATACAGTATTCCTATTTTGCCGATTCCTGATTACATTCCCCAAAGCTCTGCTTCAAAGAGGACATCAGCCATTTTGACTTCAAGAAGATGTGATAGAATCCTCTCCTGCTGAATGAAAGTACTATGAGAGGAAAAATTGAGGCACATCCCGGAGAACTCTCCCGAAACTCTGCTGAGACAATCATCGCGAGAGCGGGGGAACTGTATCCCGGGGTATTCGGAGAACGAGAACTTCGGATGTATGGGGATTTATTCGTGGAGGGAAGTGTCCTCACCCCCGAACGATTGGCGTTTATCCAGCCGGAGTACGGGCGGTTTTTCCCGAGATCGGATATACACCCTCTCATCTATATCAAAGAGGGCATAGATTTTCCACATACTCAAACAGCACATACAGTCGATGCTTTTCTTGGTCCGTCTGCGGGAGGAAAAGACAGCATTCTTGATATTGTCAAGGAAAATCATCCGTATGTTCGGATCCGGACAACGACGACCAGACCTCCCAGAAGAGACGCATCGCAGGATGAGATTTTGGAAGCCAGATATGAATTTGTAACAGCAGAGGAGTTTGTTGAACTTGAAAGGGGCGGAGGATTTTCAGAAGTTCTCTCACCGGATATGCAAGGAAAGTACCGGTATGGGACATCGATTCAAGCTGTAGAGCGAGCGCTTAACCGAGATCTGCATCTTGTTATCTGGAGGGGGGATATATTGGGATTACCGTATTTCCGTTCTTGGATGCAAAACTATCATTCGGAAATTGATTTTCTCTCGGTTTTTGTCTTACCAAAGATGCCGATCGCGGAATTATGGCAACGGATGACAAGGAAGCGTGGAGTTGAGCAGGCGACTGCCTGGAGATTCCCGAAAGGTCTTCTGGAAATCCACAGCGCGGCTCAAATTGTCGACTGTCTGGTGCTCAATCCTTCTGATCCATCAGGAGAACCTCGAGAAGCAGCCGCTGCAACGCTCGCACTTTTTCGGCGTCAAAGCAATGGGCTCGTATTAGGTAGCAGTTGATTTTATTGCGATAAATAGTTACAATCCCAGCATCACACAGCTTTCGACTTAAAAACTCCTGAGTTTGAACTTCAACCGAGTCGAACTTGGTGAGTCGGGAGCGAGGAAGCCCTCCTTCGCGTAAAGCTACGGAGGGCGAAAAGGAGTTTGTTTTATGAGTACCTACGAAGTCTCGTTGACTGATTTGCTGGAAGCCGGATGTCATTTCGGACATCAGGTACGCCGCTGGAACCCGAGGATGAAGCCGTACATCTATTCGTCCAAAGACAGCGTGCATATTTTTGATCTGGCAAAAACTGCACAAATGCTTCAGGAGGCTTGCGAATATGTCAAAAGCATCGCGATGGAGGGGAAGATTCTCCTGATTGTGGGCACCAAACGCCAGGCGAAGGCCATCGTTCGGGAAGAGGCTCAAAAAGCGGGAGCTCCGTTTGTGAGCGAGCGTTGGCTCGGAGGCACCATAACCAATTGGGATCAGATAAAAAAGAGTATTGATTTACTTCTTGATATGCGTGATAAAAAAGAGAAAGGTGAGTATAAAAAATACACTAAGAAGGAAAACGTTCTCATCGACAGAGAGATTGAACGATTGGAACGTTTTTTCGGCGGATTGGCGCAGCTTAAAAAAGCACCCGATGCGATATTTGTTGTCGATACTCATCGGGAGGCGGTGGCTGTTGCCGAGGCGAATAACCGAGATGTCCGGGTTGTCGGAATCGTTGACACCAATGCTGATCCGAGACTGGTTGATCACTTGATTCCGGCAAATGATGATGCTGTACGGTCCATCAAACTCATTACTTCAAAAATTGCCGAGGCGTATGCAGAAGGAAAGATGCTCTTTGAGAAGAAGAAAGGGAAAGAGAGGGAGAATAGCAAATAGCAGATGGATTTATAATAAGTTAAAAGTTCAAAATGAAAAGTGTAAAGTTACAGTTTAAAGTTAAAAATTAACAGACAAAAATCAGAGAATAAAGAGAATAGAGAAAAGTAGAGAAATATGGGAAAAATAACGACAGCGGCGATAAAGAAACTTCGGGAAAAAACGGGAGCCGGAGTGATGGAAGTAAAGAAGGCTCTTGAGGAAAGCGCGGGAGATGAATCCAAGGCTACGAAACTCATCCAGAAGCGTGGACTTGTAAAAGCCCAGAAGCGGGCCGACAGGGAGGCCACTCAGGGAGTCATCGCTTCCTATGTCCACCAAGGAGGAAGGGTTGCGGTTTTAGTCGAACTCGCCTGTGAGACTGATTTTGTGGCGCGTACGGAGGAATTCCAGAAGCTCGCCAATGAACTTGCAATGCAGGTTGCCTCGATGGAACCCAAAAAGGTTGCAGACCTACTCAAGGAGGAGTACATTCGCGATCCGGGCAAGACCGTTGAGCAGTTGATCGGGGAGACTGTGGGAAAGACCGGGGAGAAGATTGAAGTCAAACGCTTCGCGCGCTTCAGTTTGGGAGAGGAATAGGGTTTCTCCGTAAGCTTTCAATTTTTCCGTTTCAAAAGACATAAAGTCCTTTGTTTATGCAAATGTTTATGCAAACGGAGGATACTTTCTTGCTTGACTCCAAGCACGGGTTGTTCATTCTTTTGCTTGTCCAAAAGAATGAACCAAGAAAAGGACACCCTCTGAAATCCTGTCGGAACTGCTGCGATTCGGTTGGCGGTTCCCTCGAAAATTCCCTCCGGTCAGTTTCCGTTTCCCGCTCAGCCTCATCTTGCAGTTCAGCGACGAGGCTTTCAAAAGGGAGATTTGATTAACAGCTTCAGGAGCTCTCTGAGTGTTCTTGATTGACTGCGTTCAAAGGGGGCATTTCGCGTAGTAGCCTATAGCCTGTGATATAATTCTCGATATATGTCCCTTGAGGATGCATTGCGGAAAGCCGAAGAACAAATGGCGCAGCAGGAAAGGGAAGAGAAAGTAAAAAAAGAGGCTGCAAAAGAGGCTGCAATTGAAGCATCTGTTCAAATGCAGAAGCGGAAAGCCGAGCAGTTGAATGATGAGGCAAGGAGTCTTTTGCGTCCGATGGTGCAAACAATCCAGCGAACCGGTATTGTGCAGATTCTGGAGGAATTGGTAAAGACAAAAAAACTTACTAAAGAGGTTAGAGAGCCGGAGTCAGCTTCGCCTCAGGTCATATTTTTTGTCACACATTGGGCTAAGCCGGGGACGGATAAGAGAGTAGATAATGTGAAATTCGTCGGTCTTGAGCTTGATGGAGGGTTTGGGCAATATATTCGCCAATATGCCGAAAATGGTGAAGAAGATGAGGTTGTCAAGCGCCTAAGCAAACTTCGTGCTTGTAAGAGAATGTGGCTAGAGTACCCTCCTCGGGTAGGTCTAAAATGGGGTTATTACACATATTACTCACCTTATACATGGAATGATGAAGACAGTGACTGGAATGAAATCTTGTTTCTCTTTGACAAGGTTGATCATGGGTTTGCCCTGTCGGCAAGGGCAGGTCGTGGTAATACTTTTCCGGAAGTAGATCAGCTTCCTGAGAGGGATTGGAGTACTCAGACCATTGAACAGTTGGTTGCAAAAACCTATTTGGCGGAAGTACAGTCGTAGTAACGGAGATTGATTTGCGGTATCTGCAATCTTGCCTTTTCTTCTCTCGGCTGAACACAGTTTCTGATGCTTTTTTCTAACTTCAGTATTGAGTACAGGTTCGCTTGCTCATTCGATTTCTTTCAGCGAGTTCTAGTGAGTTTACTCTTGAGAAATACTTTATAACTGCGGTCCGGGCGGATGGCATTTATAGAGTATTTTGAACTGTTGATGATCTTTATGTGGAGGTGTGTAGGTATTTGTTTTTGCACGGCGACGGGTTTCGTTTATAATGTCCTTACGTTATGGAACATGAAATTTTAATTCAAACCAGAACTGACATGGAGGCGGTCCTGAGCGTGGTCGTTGAGGATCTGGCGACCGTTAAAACCGGAAGGGCGAAACCTTCACTCATTGAGCGGGTGATGATAGAGGTCTATAACATGAGAATGCCGCTTATTGAACTGGCAACTATTTCCGCACCCGATCCTCAACTACTAGTCGTTCAGCCTTGGGATGAGTCGGTTATTCAGGATATCGCGAAGGGCATCTCGCAGAGTCAAATCGGCTTAAATCCGGTGGTTGACGGCTCGATCATCCGTCTGCAGATTCCTCCCTTAACCGAAGAGCGCAGGGAAGAGTATGTTACGCTCGTGCGCCAAAAGATCGAGAGCGGGAGGGTCATGCTGCGGCAGGCGAGACAGGACTCGAAAAAGCGGATTGAGGGGTTGAAGGGAGAGCCGGGAGTTTCCGAGGATGATATTTTTCGTCTGTTAACGGAGCTTGAGAAGGTTACTGATGAGCATACAGAAAAATTGGAAGCTCAAGGGCAGGACAAAGAAGCGGAATTGAGGACGATTTAGAAGATGGCATATCAATGTTTAATATTTGAGGTTTAATGTCCAATGATTTAAGATTTAAGATTTAAGACAAGAAAATAGAGAACAGAGAGCAACGATTTAAGATAGAAGCTTCGGGAATGAGGCAGACAAGCGGAGACCAGAAATGACTTTTTTGATTTTTCTTGGGGTTTTGTCGCTGCTGGTTTTTGTGCATGAAGCCGGACATTTTTTAGTGGCAAAAAAGGCTGGCATCCGTGTTGAGGAATTCGGTTTCGGCATTCCACCCCGGATCATCGGGAAAAAAATCGGAGAGACGATCTACTCTTTGAACCTCCTGCCCATCGGAGGATTTGTCCGGCTTCTCGGTGAAGACCGGGAAGAGGTCAGTGAGAGTGACAGGCTGGGTTTGACGCGAGAAGAGTTGAAGAAACGGGCCTTTTTCACGCAACCAAAACGGATCCGGATAGCCGTGGTCGTTTCCGGTGTGATCATGAACTTCCTCTTAGGTGTGGTCTTATTCAGCGGATTGTATACCGCGATTGGGATCCCGACCGCGGCGGATGGCGTGCAAATTGTTGAGCTTTTTAAAGATTCGCCGGCCGCTTCGGCATTTGAGCTCGGAGATGAGGTTGTCTCCGTTGAAGGGACCGCGGTGCAAACACCGCAGGAATTCCAGGATTTAGTTCAAGGAAAATCGGGACAGGAGGTTGGATTTGAGGTGCTTCGAGGCGGGGCGCTTACCATTATCACGGCATTGGCGCGCAGCGAGCCACCGGTGCACTACGGAGCACCAACCTTACAGTTGTCGGATGATAAGAGGGGAATCGCTTGCGTACGGCCGGCAAATCAGGAAGGGGCGCTGGGAGTCGTCATCTCGTCAAAAACGGAAATGATGCATTATCCCATCTGGCAGATGCCGTTTCGTGCCGCAGGTTTTGGTCTGAAAGTTGCCTACGGGTGGGGATCCAACATCATCCGTGGTCTTGGGGGTCTTTTGACTCAGCTTGTCTGTGGGTCCGTCCCGCAGGACATCGGCGGTCCGGTTGAGATTGCATTCCTCATTTCCGAAGTTTCCAAAACCGGGTTTGCTCCGCTGATCAACCTGGTGGCGGTGCTTTCCATCAACCTCGCGATCGTCAATCTCCTGCCAATTCCTGCCTTAGACGGAGGGAGGCTCCTCTTTATCATGATGGAGGCAGTGATTGGGAGAACGATTTCGCCAAGAGCCGAGCGTTTGACCCATGCGGTCGGTATGGCGCTTCTGTTGGCACTGATGTTTGCCATTACCGTTCAGGATATTCTGCGCCGCTCCGGCGCGGAGAGTTTGGGCGCGTTGGTTGAGCGTGTTGTCCGGATGTGAGATTTTGCGTGCCTTTCATCCGTCCCCGATGGTGGGTGATTCGTGAAGTTGACAATCTCGGGACGGGTAATTTTCCCCTCGCGCCTCGGGTAAATGGTCGAACGATGGAGGATTCACCGACTTTGAGATCGACGGCATTTTTTATCATGAGGCCGTTCTTGAGGAAGATCACGCGTGGCAGTACTACTACCGGTTTTTCCTGAGCGTTGAGGATTACGATGGGCTCTTTATCGCTTTCGGTGAGATGGGCTCTGATCGGAGTCTCCGTTTCAGCAAAGAGAACGACGTCTTCGTCGACCGCAATTCCTTGTTCAGATACGTCATCCAATTCCTGCCTTTTTCCTTGCTCGTTTGATCTTCCTCTTCCCAGTTTCCGTATTTCCAAATAGTGGGAGATTTCTGCACCCGCTTCCGTATTACTCATGATTACCTTTGTTGGCCATGATAGCATTTTTAAGAAAGCTTTGTTATGATTTCTGAGATGTTGCAATCGACACTTTTCCCAAAAACGAAGAAGGAAGCGCCCAAGGATGCTCAGAGCATCAATCATCGGCTGTTGGTGAGGGGAGGGTTAATTGATCAATTGATGGCAGGTAGCTGGACGCTCTTGCCGCTCGGATGGAGGGTTGTCTCCAAGATCAATCAGATTATACGGGAAGAAATGAACGCAATCGGGGCGCAGGAACTGCTTATGCCGCTTTTGCATCCCAAAGCGATTTGGAATGAAACCGGTCGTTGGGATGTGGCGCATGAGATTATGTATAAGCTCAAGGATGTTCGGGAGCGGGAATTCGTACTTTCCTTCACTCATGAGGAGATCGTGATGGATCTTCTGCGCAAGCACATCTCGAGCTATCAGGATCTCCCGATCGCTGTCTACCACTTTTCCACCAAATTCCGCAATGAACTGCGAGCGCGTTCAGGCATTCTGCGTGGCAGAGAGTTTCTCATGAAAGATTTATACAGCGCCCATACCGACGAGAAAGATTTGCAGCACTACTATGAAATGGTGAAGGAGGCATACGGGAAAATCTTCACGCGATTGGGATTCACCACTAAGATCATTGAAGCCGCAGGCGGTGTGTTTACCCAGCAACATACCCATGAGTTTCAAGTGATTACGCCGGGCGGAGAGGATACCATCTATTATTGCGATCGATGCACATGGGGTCAAAATAAAGAGATTTATTCCGGAAAAGCGGGGGACCGCTGTCCACAATGCAAAACGGGAAGCGTCATTTCCGCAAAGGCGATTGAAGTGGGGAATATCTTTCCGCTGGGAACCCGTTACGCGGAGAAGATGGGCGTCAACTTCACGGATTCGAGAGGGATAAAGCATCCGGTGTGGTTCGGAAGCTACGGCATCGGTCCGACACGAGTATTGGGGGCGTTGGTTGAGGTTTCCCACGATGATCGAGGCATTATTTGGTACCCGCAAGTTGCGCCGTTTGAGGTCCACTTGGTGGAACTGAAGACGAAAGACGCAGGACTAAAGACGGAAGAAATTTACGGGCGACTTCAAGATGACGGGATTGATGTGTTGTTGGATGACCGGGATGTCTCGGCCGGGGAGAAGTTTGCGGACGCGGACCTCATCGGGATTCCGGTCCGCCTGGTTGTTTCGCAAAAAACAGGAGATCGTGTTGAGTGGAAGCGAAGAGATTCAGAGAAGGCTGAGCTTCTTTCTTACGCGGATGTCATTGACAGACTGAAGAAATTAACGTAGAAGAGATATTTGATTTATCATTATTTGATTTGCTTGTGCCAAGCAGTCATTGACCATTTCTTTGCTCATCCAAAGAAATGGTCGAAAGAAAAGATGCCCCATGCTGCGTCGGTGGCTGGACCATCGACCCCACTTGCAGTAGGGTCTGCGCTTTTCTTTTCGGGAAGCCTTCCGAAATTCCCTCCGGTCAGTTTCGGCTTTCCTCTCAAGAAAAGCGGATCCAGCCGCACCGACTCCGCCAAGGGTATTTCATTTGATAAACTGCGGTATGGGTTTCATGACGGGATATCAGATCTTTCTCGAATAAAAGCGTATATAAATGTGGTTTAGTTTATGGTTAAGAAAAGGCCAAAGATCGTGGTGATTGGGGGCGGGACGGGAACCTTCGTCGCTTTGAGCGGTTTGAAAAAGCACCCCGTTCAACTCACTGCCGTGGTTTCGATGGCGGACAGCGGAGGCAGCAACCGCATCATCCGCGATGAATTCGGTTTGCTCCCGACCTCCGATATCCGACAGTGCATGGTAGCGTTGGCTGAAACCAACGGAGAGAGCGAACTCCTCCGCAAGCTTTTTATGTACCGGTTTCATCAGGGAAAAGGCATTGCCGGCATGACGTTCGGAAATCTCTTCATCGCGGCGCTCTCCGACATTATGGGATCTCAAGAAGTCGCCATCGAAGAAACCGGGAAAATCCTGAGGATTTCAGGCACTATTTTACCGGTCACTTCCGACAGCGTTGATTTGGTTGCCGAATACGCAGACGGCTCGCGCGTTGTCGGAGAACATGAAATTGATGAACCCAGTCATGATGGGCGAATGAGAATTGTCAAGCTTTCCACCAAGCCGTCAGGCCGCGTTGATCAACACGCCGCTGCCGCGATACGCGAAGCTGACTTGGTCGTCTTGGGACCCGGTGATTTATATACCAGCATTTTGGCGGACGTGGTTATCAGCGGAGTACCCGAAGCGATTCAAGCCTGTCGGGGAAAGATAGCCTACGTCGTCAACCTCATGACACGCTGGGGCCAGACCTATGATTTCAGCGCTTCCGATCATGTGCGCGAGATTGAGACGTATATCGGAACGAAACGGGGGCTCGATGCGGTTGTGGTGAATAATAATTTCGACTTCCCCAAAGCAATTCTATCTGCGTATGAGAAGGAGCACGCCAAACCTATTGAGGATGATCTGCGGGGTGACGGATACCGTATCATCCGTCGGAATCTGCTTTCAAAACTACTTTATCAAAAACCGAGGGGAGATGTGCTTAAACGCAGCGTCATCCGGCATGATGCCGACACGTTGGGCAGAGCGCTTTTGGAGGCTCTCAGGCCTTTATGATTTCCTACTTGTCGATTAAGCCCTTATTCACTATACTATGGCGGCGCAGGAAATCGAATGAATAAGTTTTTGGTAAGCACAAGTCGGTTTCCTCCATCTTTCATGAAACATCAGGATACTATCAAAGCAATACCTGGGGGATAAACTCGATAGATTGAGAAGAAACCGGAAGGACTACCCGAGTTCCCAGCTTTGCTGGGAACTCTGTTTTAGAGTAACAAATAAGCATTTTTGGGAAGGAGGGGTTATGATTGCATGGCAAAGACGATTGTTACCCACATTAATCCGGATTTGGATGCGATAACTTCGGTTTGGCTCCTGATTCGTTTCGGAGGAACAGATTTTCGTGATGCACATTTCTCGTTTGTCCCGGCCGGCGAACGATTGGGGAAAGATGATGAGCAGATAGTTCACGTTGATACCGGTTTGGGAATGTTTGACCATCATCAGAAGGATCGCGGCCGGGAAGACACCAGCGCCTCAAAGCTTGTCTACGAATGGCTTATCGATGAAGGCAAAATAACAAAAAGCGAACCTCTGCGCAGGATAGTCGAGCTGGTCAACCAATTTGATCACTTCGGAGAATACTTTTGGCCGGATCCCCTTGAGTACCGTTATGAGTTTTTCCTCGGTAATCTCATTAACGGAATGAAGCTTGGAAAATATGTCTCCGATGATGACCAACTTGTACAATTCGGCATGCGTTGTTTGGACGGCATCCTTGTTTCGTTTAAGATCCGAATTGCAGCCGAGGAGGCGCTGAATACGGGTATACAGTTTCAGACGCACTGGGGGAAGACGATTGCCATAGAAACGACAACCAACGGGGTTATGAAGCTTGCGCTCAAGTCCGGCTACAAGCTCGTCGCCCGCCGTAATCCGGAAACCGGGATGGTGCGCATCAAATCGGCGCCGCTGCCTGAGGTTAACCTGACACGTGTCTACGAAAAGCTCAAAAAAGTTGATTCCCAAGCAACTTGGTATTTTCATCCGAGCGGTCATATGGTCCTCAATGGTTCGTTAAGAAACCCGACAATGAGGGCAAGTAAATTGTCTTTGTCGGAAGTGATTGAGATTTTGAAACAGGCGAAATAGCGTATAGCAGATAGCAGAGAGACAATAGATAAACAGTTGATAGACATCGATAGACAGTGGATAGACAGCAGCAAGAAAATAGCAGAGAGCGAAGAGCTGATAGACAATAGATAAACAATTGATAGACACAGATAGACAGTGGATAGACAGTAGCAAGAAAATAGCTGAGAGCGGATAGCAGATAGCAATAAGTAATGAGTAGGAAGATATGAGAAAGGAGTAGGGAATAGAGATCAGAGGATAGACAACCAATAACTAATATGGAATTGAAACTTGTACCAATCAAGAAACCGGAAGATGTGAATATCATTATCGGACAGGCGCACTTCATCAAAACCGTTGAGGATATCCATGAATTGATGGTGACTTCAATTCCCGATGTTACTTTCGGGCTGGCATTTTGCGAAGCTTCGGGCGCGAGGCTCGTCCGTACGAGCGGAACGGACGAGCAGCTCATTGGCATTGCCCAAAAAAACGCATCAGCGGTCGGAGCCGGGCACGCGTTCTACCTGGTACTCAAAGGATCCTATCCGATCAATATTCTGCCGAGGCTTAAACAGGTACCGGAGGTGGTTTCCATTTTCTGTGCCACCGCCAATGACGTGTCAATCGTTGTCGCGCAGACAAGGAGCGGCCGCGCGATTTTGGGCGTTGTTGACGGAGCGCCTCCTCTTGGGGTTGAAGATGCAAGAGAGAAAAAAGAACGGGTAAGATTTTTGAGAAAGATCGGATACAAGCTCTAACAAATTAAATATTTAAAATGACTAATTTAAATATAGAATGACAAATTTAAAAATTCTTTAAGAAAAGAATAGATTTCATTTGTCATTTGTCATTTGAAATTGCTATGAAAGATTGCGTGTTTTGCGAGATTGTATCGGGAAAGAGGCCGGCGGATATCGTCTACAGTGATGATCGATACTTGGCTCTGTTGGATATCCGTCCGCTGACCCGAGGGAATTGTCTGGTTATTCCGAAGGATCATATTCAGTGGCCGGATGACGTCCCCGATTTCGGTGCTTACTTTGAAACGGCAAAGATGGTCGGCAAAGCTGCGCAGCGGGCGCTGGGATCAACATGGACGCAGTATCTGACCATCGGACACGAGGTTCCGCATGCGCATATCCGGGTGATTCCCCGGTTCCGGGATGATTTACAGGGGGCTGTACCGGATCTAACTAAAATCGAAAATTTGTCTCGGTCAGAGATGGAGGAGATTGCCGGAAGCATACAAAAGGAAATAAAAAGGATCGGTTGAGCGTATTACAATAATTGTACATAGCAGAGGTGTTCGACCCGAGTCTAACCACCTTGGATGGGGTCTAGTCACAAATTCTTGACTTGCTCTCCGCCAGCTGGCTCTGTACCAGACGGTAACAGGGCTGGCGGACTCGAATGCAGGAAATATTGCTGGACTTCTCGGATCGAGACAAGCTCAATTCGGGGGGAGGTGTCTAAAGAAAACATATGGCAACAGTAGTCAAGGCGAAACAAGATGAATCGCCTGATAGTGTGATTCGCCGGTTTAAAAAGAAAGTAATAGAGAACGAGGTGCTGACTGAACTCAAACGGCGGGAATACTATCGAAAACCGAGCGTTGAACGAAAGGAGCGGCGCAAAGAGTTGGAACGATTGCGCCGCCGCCGAAGAGAAGGATTTTAAATGAGCCTTATCGTGGATATTCGAGCAGATTCGAAATTTCCGATTGATCGCGAGCGTTTACGTGGTGCACTGCGAACGGCCTGGGAAGCATATGGGATTTCAGAGGAGACGCACGTTTCAGTTGCAGTGGTCGGTTCGCGAAAAATGGCGGAGCTCAATCAACGGTATCTTAACAAGAAAGGTCCGACGGATGTTCTCTCCTTTGCTCAGCAAGGGACAGAGCGTGAGGGATTTGGATTTGTCGTTCCGCCCGGATCCCCTCTGGAACTGGGGGATATTGTTATGTGTTATCCGCTTATTATCGATCAGGCAGTCACGCTTAATGTTCTCGTGGATGAACGCATCGTTGAGCGCGCACTGCACGGCATGAAGCATCTCATGGGGGATGAGGAAAATTGACCTAATGACCAATTGATCCCAATGACCTAAACAATATATAACAGTGGTGTTTGGTGCTTGGAGATTGATTAGAAATTAGACATTAGACATTAGAGCAATTAGACATTCATTATATGACTTATTATCTTAAGTACAGACCGCAGACAATCGCGTCTCTTGACCTTGCGTCCGTCCGCAAGGAGCTGGGAGCAATACTGACTTCCGGAAGATTTGCGCATGCGTACCTCTTCTCCGGCCCGCGGGGAACGGGGAAGACATCCGCGGCGCGCATTCTTGCTAAGGTTGTCAACTGCAAACGGAACGAAAAAACCGGCAAAACAAAACGGACCGGCCTTTCGGAGCCATGCAATACCTGCATCTCCTGCCGAGCAATCACTCAAGGAAATGCGCTGGATTTGATTGAGATTGACGCGGCCAGCAATAGGGGCATCGATGATATCCGTGAACTGCGGGAACGAATCAGGCTGGCTCCGACGCAGTCGCGCTATAAGGTATATATCATCGATGAAGTACATATGTTGACTACTGAAGCGTTCAACGCCCTCTTAAAAACCTTGGAGGAGCCTCCGGAGCACGCGCTGTTCATCCTGGCAACAACAGCTCCTGAAAAATTGCCGGGAACGGTCATTTCACGCTGCACACAATTTGCATTTCCGAAAGCCTCCGTCAAAGAACTGGTCTTGAGTTTAAGCAAAGCGGTGAAGGGCGAGAAGCTTCGCATTGATCCTACGGCGCTGGAAATGATCGCGCAGGCGGTGGACGGCAGTTTCAGGGACGGCATGAAGGTTTTGGAACAGCTTTCATTGCGGACAACCCCGCACACATCGAAATCAAGAAAGATCACGGTTGGCGATGTATCCCAGGTCATGGGATTGGGTGAGGGAGATGCCGTTCGTAAACTCTTGAACCTCCTTGCGAAAGGAGAAACGGAGCCGGCACTGCTTCTGGTTTCCGAGATCGTCAAAAACCAAGTCTCGGTCGAACAATTCCTGCGTGAGATTCTTGAGCTTTTGAGGAGATTGCTCTTAACGGAAGCGGGTGTCATGGAGGAGATACCCGTTGCGAACCTTTCCCTGACGGACGTCCGTACGCTCATTTCGATTTTTATGACCGCTGCGGGCAGACTGCGCACAGCCGTCATTCCCGAACTTCCTTTGGAATTGGCCGTGATGGAGTGGATTGATCATCGTAGCCGACAACCGTTGAAGAGCGGGGACTCGGGGACGGTCCCAGAGGAGGTTAAAACCGTACAGGAGCACGCAACTGTGAAAAAGAGCGGAAAACGGGTTTCCCTTGACGAGGTGAAGGAACATTGGCCAGAGGTTTTGCAGCGTGTACGGCCTCAAAATCACAGTTTGGAGGCGCTCCTCAAGGCGGCGATGCCGCTGCGGATCGACAATAATGGGTCGCTGATTGTGGAGGTGGCCTACACTTTTCATAAACAACAGCTTGAACTCTCACGCTATAAGGCGATTGTCGAGACGGCCGTCCGTGAAGTGCTCGCAACCCGGCTCAAACTTCAGTATATTCTTCGCGACTACCCAAAAGCGGAAAATCCAAAAAAGCTCACAGAACACGATAATGTGAGCGGCGCCGTTGAGGATGAAGATGTCGTGCGTGCCGCTCATGAGATTTTTGGTGTAGAAACAGACTGATCCAATTGCAAATTTCAAATTACAAATGAAAAAATGAAATTTCAAAATGAAAATTATGACATTAAGAAGAGAACCTATAGTTTCTCGTTAAATGTCATATCATTCCTACAGGTGTTACCCAAGACCTATATCTATCAGACCGTTGGGGAAACAACTTTTAAGGAGTGCGACCTCAATTGGTGCAAATATTATTGAAGCTCAAGCCGCATCTAGTAAGAGGGATTTTCAAAATTTCTTGAATCATGCTTTGAAGAGCGCGAATGAAACGAAGTACTGGCTTTTACTCATACGAGACAGTTTGGGAAGAAAATCGAACGCAGTCAATACACTGTTACAAGAGGCAGATGAGCTTTCGAGGATACTTGGTGCGAGCTTGTTAAAACTTAAGGGGAGAAAATAGGTATAATTTAAATTACAAATGCAAAAATGGATTGAGAGTATCAGAACTTTAAATTTTAAACTTCAATTTGCAATTTATCATTTAACATTTTACATTTAACCAAGGAGGCAGATGTTTGATAAACTCAAACAGCTCGGGGATCTCAAGAAAATGCGCGACCAAGCGCTGCAGATCCAGAAGCAACTCGCCCAAGAGCAAATTATCGTGGAGGAAGGGGACATCCGCGTCGTCATCAGCGGTGATCAGAGATTACTTGAGTTTTCCGTCAAGGGACACTCAAGCGACGTAGCCATTGATGTGTTGAATAAAGCCATTAAACAGTCGCAGGAATTGGCGGCCAAAAAATTACAGGAGATGTCAGGAGGATTGGGGGGGCTTTTAGGAGGAGGGGGGCAAGGATCGTAGAGAGCCTTTTTACCTCTGGGAGCATGTGTAATACTGCTTCAGCTGCGTGATATAATAAGGAGATGAGAATTCCCAAGGCCGTTGAGCGCTTGGTGTCCTCGTTTGAGAAGCTTCCGGGAATTGGTCCGAAGACTGCCCAACGTCTGACGTTTTATCTTCTCCATGTTCCGCAAGCCGAACTGGATACTTTTTCCGAAGCGGTGAAGCAGCTCAAGTCGAACACCAAAATTTGCTCCATCTGCTTTAACGTGGGGGAGCAGGATCCCTGCCAGATCTGTACCGATCGGGAACGGGAACGGAATATGATCTGTGTTGTCGAGGAGCCGTTGGATGTGGCTGCCTTGGAACGCAGTGACGGCTACCGGGGGTTGTACCATGTGCTGCACGGGAGGCTGGAGCCTCTGCGTAACATCGGTCCGGAGGAATTGCACATCCATGATTTGCTTCCACGCCTAGAAAATGGTACTATCTCGGAAATCATTTTAGCGACCAACCCGACGATGGAGGGGGAGGCGACGGCGATGTACATCGCGAAAATAATCAAAGAATCCAGAATCCAGAATTCAGGGATCAGAAAAATAAAAATAACCAGGATTGGGAGGGGTCTGCCCGTCGGAGGAGATTTGGAATACGCCGATGACGTGACTTTGGCCCGTTCGCTTGAGGGAAGGAGGGAGTTTTAAATGAGCACTGAGTCCCGAACACGTACAGGAGAGGAATCGTTTGGAAGGAATGATCCTCTTTCAAAGGTAACCAGGTGGATAGAAACAGGTTTGGATAGAATTCTTGAGGGACCGGATAGATGGCCAAATCGTTGGGATGAAGTTTATTCAAGGGAAGGTATACCTACGGATCTGCAGCATCCTTTTTACGGTTTTGATTACATCACTTCGAAATTCCAGAGAGGTGGATCAGAGAACGTACTCGATGTTGCTATGGGACCAGGCAGACATGCTCTTCCCTTGGCAGAACGAGGTTTGAAAGTTCACGGATTTGATCTATCACGAAAAGCTCTTGATCTTGCTTGTGAACAGTTGAGCAGACGTAATCTCAGTTGTTCTCTCACTCAAGCGGATATGTTCGGTACCTATCCTTATGCGGAGAATATTTTTGACTCAGTGATCGCGATTCAAGCGATTTACCATGGGTATCCTCCTCATATGCAGGCGGCCATTGGAGAAATTTATCGGGTCTTACGACCTGGAGGTGTCTTTGCATTCACCGTATCGATGGATCGGGAACGTGCAATGATGGGGGCAAGAAAATACATCTATGATGAGGCAGAGGGTTATCCAAATACATTCATTCCGAAAGCGGGAAGAGAGAGGGGAATTCCGCACTACTATCCAGATGAACATGAGCTTGAGGCGATGCTCCGTCCGGCGTTTAATAATATAGAAATGTTCGTTGATATGGACCATAAGTATAGGCTCGTTACTTGCATCTCCAATTAGTTAACTGGGAGGACGACATGAAAGTGTATTTTATGGCTACACCCAGAGGAAAGGATGACCTATCTAAGAATTATCGTGAAATCTATTCAGAAATTACCGGTCTTGGCTACGAGCATGTCACAGATTTTATTCTTGATGTCGATGTCGATGAGTTTTACCTTGCCGACATCAGACCGTTCTACAAAAAAACTCTTCAGGAGCTGAAGAAAGCAGATATCTGTGTTTTTGAAACCTCGGTACACAGTCTGGCCATTGGGCATCTCATTGGGAAAGCGTTGGATAATGGGAAGCCGGTTATCGCACTCTATACTGGGAAAAATGCACCGTTTTTTCTTTCCGGAGTGGAAGAGAAAAATGTCCAAATAGTCAAGTACGATCTTAGCTCAGTCCGAGAGACATTGAAGCAGGCGTTGTACGATGCCGGGGAACGGGCGGATTCGCGTTTTAATTTTTTCATTTCAAGAAAACTGACACTGTATCTCGATTGGATTTCTCAAAAGAAGCGGATTCCACGAGCGGTGTATTTACGCCAGCTTATTCGCAGAGAGATGAAGAATACCCGCTGGACACTTGCGGAGAGCTAATTATTCCTTATGAAGATCTATTTTACCGCCGCGCTGACAGAAATACCGGCACGCCATCAGGATCATTATCGATTGATCGTGAAGACCTTGCGATCTTTAGGCCATCAGGTGTTTGCGGAACATATCTTGGGAAAGACGGAAGGGATCCTGCAGAAGCAAACTGAGGAAGAGAGGCTTGATATTGAACGCAAACTCTTGACCTGGAAAAATAAAGCGGACTTGATAATCGTTGAGGTGTCCTATCCGAGTTTTGGCGTCGGCCAGGAAATGGAATACGCATTATCTCGAGAGAAACCCGTTATCGCTCTCCATATCCTCGGACGAAAACCGCACTTTCTCATCGCCGCCGGAGGAGAGTATCTCCACAGCACAGAGTATACGCCCGAAAACCTTAAGAAAGTCCTCTCCGAATACATCGACTACGCCAAGGATTATGCAGACACGAGGTTTAACTTCTTCGTTTCCAGTGAAATTGACTCGTTTCTCAACTGGATTTCGAAGAAACGCAAAGTTCCGCGGGCTGTATTTCTGCGCCAACTGATCGAGGAAGATATGAAAAAAAACAAACAGTATCTTCTGGAGGTTGGGAAGAAGTAGCCTCTTTTTTGCTAGAGTGGTGGTTATGATTATTGTCATTGTTGGTGCCTCTTATGGTTTAGGGAAAGCAATATCACAATTGCTGGTTAAGAAAAGGCACCGGCTGTTTTTGCTCTCAAGAAGCATCCGAGGAGTGGACTTTCCAAAAGGGGTTGCAGTGAAGATCCCTTGCGATGTTAGGAACCCAAAGAGCATACAAACAGCGTTCAAGAGCATCGATAATAGAACCGGAACAATTCATGTTTTGATTAACTGTGTCGGGAAGGGTCTTGAGAAGACTTTGGAAAAAAGTTCTGACAAAGAAATAGAGGAAATTATTGAGACCAATTTGACCGGAGCAATTAGAATTACCAAAGAAGTCTATATGAGGATGCTTAAGCAAGGTTTTGGACATATCATCAACGTTTCATCAACTTCAGGGAAAAAAGCGAAAGCGAATGAGTCTGTGTATTGCGCGAGTAAATGGGGTCTTGCAGGGTTTAACGAGAGCTTACGGATTGAGGCAAAAGATAAGAAAATACGAGTGAGCACCGTGTTTCCAGGAGGGATGAAGACCAATTTCTACGCTCGTTCTCCAGCTAAAGATACTTCTGGTTACATGGATCCCAAGCTGGTTGCCCAGCAGATCGTGAACATTTTAGAAACTGAACCATCTATCACTCCTTCAGAGTTGGTCATTGAACGGGCGGGTTAGGGTTTTGCCAAAGCTCCGAGAGTCCAGATCTCTTGTTCACCTCTCTCATTTTTTTCCATTCCATTCCGAATCATATCGGATATGAATTGCGGGATGGGGATAGCGATGGTATGAAGTGGGTAATGAATGACATCCTTTTGCACCTCTATACGCTTAGGGATTTTGAGCGCCTGTTTCGGATGGAAACGAGAGAGTCACCATCCGAGGGACAACTGCTGAAGTTCCGTGATTGGCTTTATGGGCAGTATCAGAAAGTGTCCAATCTCCGATTACCTCATGAAGTTCATATCTGGATATTGTGTAAGATCCATGAATATTCCCGTTTAGACTTCGTTTAGGTCTCTTTGAAGAGGCGTTTCGATCTCTTTCTCTCTCTGGTATACTTGGTTTCATGGTGAGACAGATTATTGGTGAGGTCGGGGAGAAACTCGCTGAGCAGGCGAAACAGACCGGCCAGCAAATGAAACAAACTCCGGTGTCGATTTTTCAACGAGCCGTGGGTGAGAAGACGGCGGAGGAGAAGAAAGCCCAGAAACAGCATGAGGAAAGCGGCATTGAGCCGATTCCATCGGCCGGGGGAGGTCAGACGCAGCAGCCTCTAAACCAGACGGATGTTCGACGACGGGAGATAGAGACGGAGAGGCAGATAAAACGCAAGAAAATGCAGAAGATTCTGCATAATCGCATCTTCCGGGAGACGGAGAGGATCCGCCAGAGGAGAGAGGAAGAACGCAGACTCAAAGCCATGCAGGAAGAGGAGGAGAAGCGCAAGAAGCAGAAGAAGACCATGGACGATATTGAGCAGAAGGAAAAAGAAGAAGCCTTGGCGGTCAAAGTTGCCAAACGCTCCAGGGGAGCCGGAGAGTTCGGGCCGAAACAGCCGCAATGAGGAGTAGGGAGTAAGGAGTAAGGAGCAGGAAGTAAGGAGTATGGATAAAGAGAAGATTTAAGATTCAAGATTTAAGATTTAAATATTAAACCTTAAAAATTGAACATTACTCATTATTTTCTGTTTCATGGCGGATAGCAGAGAGACAGTAGATAAACAGTTGATAGACATAGATAGACAGTGGATAGAAAGTTGCGGAAAGTCGATGGCACAGCGATGAAAATATATAATTCACTCTCACGGAAAATTGAAGAATTTCAGCCGATTGTGCCGACTAAAGTAGGCGTCTATACCTGCGGGCCGACGGTTTACGACTACCTGACGATCGGGAACTGGAGAACCTACACGTTGGGAGACCTCCTGGTACGCACGCTGACCTTCTTTGGTTACCAGGTTACGTACGTCATGAACATCACCGATGTCGGACATTTGACCGGAGATAACCTCGGCGATGCCGATATGGGAGATGACCGCATGGAGAATAGTGCCAAACGGGAAGGCAAGACCGCTTGGGAGGTGGCGGCCTTTTACACGAACGATTTTCTGGAAAGTTTTTCGAAGCTCAATCTAACCCAGCCGGAACGATTTTCCAAAGCGACCGATCATATCCAGGAACAAATCGATCTGGTTCAGGCAATTGAGAAGCGGGGTTTTGTCTACCGCATCGATGACGGCGTTTACTTTGACACGGCCGCCTATGAAGCGGTCGGGAATCGCTACGGCGAGCTCTCTACCTTGGACGCGATTAAGGAAGGGGCAAGGGTACAGCCGAATCCCCGGAAGAAAAATCCGCGGGATTTTGCACTCTGGAAATTCAGTCCTGAGCGTAGTCGAAGGGATATGGAATGGCCGTCTCCTTGGGGAAAAGGATTCCCCGGGTGGCACATCGAGTGTTCCGCGATGAGCATGAAATATTTGGGAGATCAATTTGATGTCCACGTCGGGGGAGAGGACCTTAAAAGCACTCATCATCCCAACGAGATTGCCCAGAGCGAGGCGGCGACCGGCAAAAAGCCGTTCGTTAAGTACTGGGTACACGGGGCATTTCTTCTGGTAGACGGAGGGCGGATGGGGAAGAGCAAGGGGAATGCTTATACCCTGCTTGATGTCACAGAGCGGGGATTTGATCCCATGGCGCTACGGTATTTCTATTTCACCGGGCACTACCGAAGCCCGCAGAATTTTACCTGGGAAGGGTTGGGCGCGGCCGCGAATGCGCTCAACCGCCTGCGGATGTCCGTTTCCTCATTCCGGAAAGCAAAAGAACGCAGTTCTCTCTCCAGGGAAAAGTTGGGCAAACTTGAGGAGTACCGCCAGCGATTCAAGGCAGCTCTGGAGAATGACCTTTCGGTTCCCGAAGCATTGAGTGTTGTCTGGGAAGTGGTGAAGTCCAACATCCCTGATTATGATAAATACGATCTCTTGCTTGCTTTTGATCAAGTTCTCGGGTTGAAGCTCAATGAGGTAAGTGAAGCTTATGGTTTGCAGGAAATTGACCTATCCTCATTGCCGGAGGATATTGGTAAGGAAATTCAGTCAAGGGAGGATCTGCGCAAACAAGGGAAATTTGCCGAAGCGGATATTGTGCGCAAGCGGTTGGAGGAGAAAGGATTCATTGTCGAAGATACCCCTGGGAGAACGGTCGTTAAAAAGTCTGTCGATCAGTGACAGGGCCCGGCCCTGTCAATCGGAACATATGGGTATAACGGAATGAAATTGGCCAAAGTTATTTTCTGGGTTTTAGTTTCACTTGCGTTGGTTAACCTGTTGGTTTTGGATGTGATCGTCAGTGCTCCGCAGGAAAAACGAGAATTCTCCGAACGCCTGGATGCGGTTGAGGAGCGCGTGAAGCGGCTGGGTAGCGAATTTGCGGACTTAACATCCGGCACAAAAGATGATCAGGAGGATGTGGTTGAGGTGGGGGAAGCGTTGGTACCATCGCCAACCCCGACCGCTATACCGTCCAAAGCGCAGACTCCGACCATCGAAAAAAAAGTCGTTAATCCCGCCCTTCAACAGATAGCAAAAGAATACTATGTACCTTTGGGTCACGCGGCGTTGGCAACCGAAAATTTTTCCTGGGGAGATACCGGCGTTGAGACAACGCTTGATTTGGGAAATTATCCCGGTGTTAAGGAAGTGAACTTTGACGCGACGCTGTATGCACCGGCCGGACATGTCGAGGCTCGGCTTTATAACGTTTCCGACAGCAATGCCCTGCTTGACAGCACAATCCTCGGCACGACCCAGGACCCGAAATTCTACCGCTCCGGCAATGTGGTCCTTCCGTCGGGGAATAAGACGTACCGGGTTCAGATGCGGACATCGCTCCACGTTGTCGCGCAGATGGATAACGCCAGAATAAAAATTGTGGTAGAGTAAGAAGTTTGTGTATGAACTATGAGTGAAGGTAGGTTTGATTCTTCAGGAAAACCGAGGGAATCGTCTGCAGGAGGCGGAGAGAGTGTCGTCTCCCGTGTGGGGGGGATGGAAACCCGAGGCCCAATGAAGGAAATGCAGGATACCCACAAAGTCCTGCATCCGTTCGGCGGCCGGAAAGATCGAAGTTTCTTTGCCGTGTACGATGGGCATGATCGTAGTGAACCTTCGCAGATCGCGGCGGAAACCTTCCATACCGTCTTTCTCGATGGGCTCGAGCACGGTCTTACTGCGCAACATGCGTTAACGCGTGCGTTTGCGGAGACGAATCGGCGGATAGATGCGGCAGTCCCTGATGGAGGAGGGACGACGGCGGTCGTCGCATATCTTGAGGGGAACCGCTTGATTGTCGGAAACGTCGGCGACAGCCGGATCATCATAGACCGAGGCGGAAGCGTGGAGCGGCTGACGACGGATCACCGGAATGAAAAGAGCGAACTCATCAGATCACTCGGCGACAAAGATGCCGGGGAAGGGGTTTCCCACGAACCGGAATTGCGGGAGTTCCAGTTGGGGCGGGGAGACCGCAGGCTCATTATCGCCTGCGACGGACTTTGGGACCACGTGGGCGATCCAGAGGCCGTCCGCTTAACCGCCAGGCTGAAGCATCCCAAACTGGCGAGCGAGATACTCATGCGGGAGGCTCAGCGGCGGGGAAGCAGGGACGACATCACGGTGCTGGTTGTGGATCTCGATCAACGGGCGCTGAAAACGTAACGTATTCCATAGACGATTTTCCCTGTTCTTTATGGGATAGGGTACAATATCCACTCTATGCCGAATTTGGCGCAAACAGTGACGACCATTCTTGCGGTGCTCACCATGGTTGGTGACGTGATGGTGGTGGGGATGGTCCTTCTTTTGGCGTTGTCAGTATTTTTGAAAAAGAAGAAGGGGATTCCGGGGAAGATTTTGGATTTTATCGGTAAAAACGCCCTGCAGTTTTCTCTGATCGTCGCGACGATCGCGACGACCGGAAGCCTATTCTTCTCAGAGATCGCCAAGTATGAGCCCTGCAAGCTCTGCTGGATCCAGCGGATATTCATGTATCCTTTGGTTTTACTTTTAGGGATCGCTTCCTGGAAGAACGATCGCCGGATTATCGATTACGTTCTGCCGCTTTCCGTCATCGGCGCCGGATTTGCCGGCTATCATTACGCATTGCAAGTCAATCCCAACCTGCCGGCTCCCTGTTCGGCCGTCGGGTATTCAGTGAGCTGCGCCGAGCGCTTCGTCACCAGTTTCGGGTATATCACCATCCCGATGATGTCGCTCACCGCGTTCCTGATGATTCTGGTGTTTCTACTTGCCGGGAAGCGCATGAAGTAGTACCTCTCACACCAACCTCAAGTGATTTCCAACTATACGCAAGCATTTGTTTTTGGGACAATGGCAGATATGGTTTTTGCGCGGTTGAAGGTAATCATGAAACGGCACCCGCGGCTACTTAGCATTCTCAGTATTATCGCCGCGGCGCTCATCAGCGGCGTGATTTTTTTCTTTCGAGAATCTTTTTTTGATGTATCCCGTTACGGATACACCGGCGTGTTTTTGCTGACAATGCTCGGACACGCGACCATCCTTCTTCCCATGCCGGCACTCCTCTCCGCGTTTATCGGGGGCGGGGTGTTTAACCCCATTCTCATCGGGCTCGTCGCGGCTGCCGGAGCAGCGATCGGGGAATTGACCGGCTACCTCGCCGGTGTCGGCGGCAACGCGATGATCAGTAACAGGAAGGAGTTTGTGCGCATGCAGGCCCAGCTGCAAAAATACGGGCTTTTCGGCCTCGTCGTTCTGGCGGCGATC
>Ga0209542_10000469_pt1 | contig 97061 bp, 103 predicted proteins | sample RifCSPhighO2_01_FD_184028 | JGI IMG/M metagenome (GOLD analysis project Ga0209542, IMG submission 184028) | Soil microbial communities from Rifle, Colorado - Rifle CSP2_plank highO2_0.1 (SPAdes) (version 2) | ecosystem: Environmental > Terrestrial > Deep subsurface > Rock core/Sediment ...
TCAACGTCTTACCGAATGGTTAATAGAATACACTTTCATTAGGCCTCACCAAACGCTCGGTTATGACACGCCCTGGGAGTTCTACCAGAAAACCGCCAAGGTGTTACCAATGTACTCATCTCGTACACCGCCTTGACTTGAAAGGCGGTTTTTTGCTAGGGTGTTTGGAGAGAAAAATTTTGATGGGGTTTGACAATGAAAAGGACGATTTTGGCTTTGGCTGTTGCGTTCGCAGTTATGCTTTCCGGTGCGGTTTCTTATTCTGCGGAATCCCCACAGTTTTCCCTTCGGGTGCTTATGTATGAGATCCAAAGAGGCGACACTCTTACTCGCCTTGCGAAACGCTTTAAACGCTTTGACATTACTGTGGATGCACTTTTTGAAGCGAACAAAGATGGCGGGTGCGTCAAAAGTAAAGATTTGATTTTAGCTGGTTGCACAATTGCAATTCCTAATCTTGTAATGTGGGATGATGTTTGGGAAACCATACAAAATTACGAGAAAGCGCTTGATAAATTGCGCACAGAAACGAGGCAGGCCGAAGATCAGGCGGTGGTTTATGGCTATTTGGCCATGAGTGCGAGCGCATTTGCAGTTATCATGTTTCTATTGTGGTACTTTACCAAACTTTCGCGAGATGAGTGGAAAGAAAAAGCGATTGCTAACAGTAAGCGGGGTGCGATTATTTCCATATTGGCGGTTTTGGCTGTTTTTTTGACTTTCGGGCTTGGTTTTGCGCAAACTTCACGCCCACCCACTGGTATTTCTGCCGGTATTTCCGGTCATGTCGCAACAAAACTCCAAGCCTCACCGAGCGTAAGACTGAAAAACGTGTTTGGGTCATTGGAACATAGCACGATGGTAGTCCCGTGGGGAAGCAGCTTTAGCAGGCTCGCGGCAACTATGGGTCAGAAAGGTCAAAAAGAGGTTAGTGAATGGGTTGGTAAGGTTGTGGAATTAAATAAAGATAATCCGTGCGTGAAGAGTAGAGATCTTGTTTGGGAAGGATGCGAAATAAAAATCCCTGTGTATCCAGCACGAGAAACAGAAATCAGATTTGCCGCATCAGATGTTGTAAACGACGCCTTGGAAAACAAGATGAGCCAACAGCAAACAGAATTAACACAGACACAGGCGCAATTAAAACAATCGCGGATCGGTCTCGGCATCTTGTCTGTTGTCATCGTTATTCTTTTGGGTTTGCTAGTTTTTGTCTGGATGGTGCCCAGAGAAGTTGCCGAAAAAATTGCCGCAGACAGAGTTAGGGTAACAAAAGCCGAAAACGACAAGTTGGTAGAAACGGTGAGTAAGCTTTATGTAGAACGAGATTGCCTAGAAGCAGTTCTTAAAGAGCAAAGAGATATGTATGAAGCTGCGAGAATAAGTTCGGCCGATGCTCAATCTAAGGTTCAAGCGTTAGAGTCTGTTTTTATAAAGTATGCTGCGTGCGCAGAAGGGGCGCCATGCTCATTTGAATCAAGAGATAACGGCGTTATCAATAATGCCTACAAAGTCAAAAGAAGCCATATTGCGTCAGATGGCAAGCCAGTAATTGATTTTTTGGAGTGTGTAAGATGCGGGGCAGAGGTTTTGCAGCAAAATTGTGGGTCTCATTACTTCAAACCACACGAAAATCTAACAGCTTAGCCGGAGGCTCCGACAATTCCGTCGGAGGCCAAAGGAGAGCATAAACCCCCACACCAATTGGTATATACCAATTGGTGTGGGGGTGAATCAGGCGGCGGGATTCCCAAACGGGATGAGCCAAAGTCTGATTGTGTTAGAGATCTGCCAGTTGGCGGATAGCGTTTCGACAAGCAGTCGGAACGCTTTTTATTTTTACCCAAATCGTGCTTAAAATAAGTTAGAATGTTATGATTTTGGCATGAAGAAAAAGCGATACTATCTGATCGGTATAGGCGGAGTGGCAATGGCGAGTTTGGCTGGACTTTTGAAACAAAAAGGTTACGAAGTTGCCGGTTCGGATCAAGAAATGTACGAGCCAATGAAAAGCATGCTTGAGAAATTGAAAATTAAAGTTTTCACGCCGTATTCAGCGTTTCACATGAAACATTGGCGGCCAAATATTGTCGTTGTCGGCAATGCTATTGGTAGAGGCAATCCAGAGTTAGAGTATGTGCTTTCTAATGGACACCTCTATCGGTCAATGTCCGATATTCTATTGGACGAATTTATAAATCCGCCAGCTGGCGGAAAAAAATCTATTGTAATAACAGGCACACACGGAAAAACAACGACCACAGCTCTTATAGCATGGATTTTAGAGTGTGCCGGTTTGGATCCTACTGTATTTGTTGGTGGTATAGCCATCAATTTCGGCTCAAGTTTTAAGCTCGGCAAAGGTAAATATGTTGTTCTAGAAGGTGATGAATATGATACGGCTTTTTTTGATAAAAGCCCAAAATTCTGGCATTATCGCCCATTTATCGGCGTAGTTAATAACATTGAGCTTGACCATGTAGATATATATCCCAACATTGAAGCATATAAATACGCTTTTGAACGTTTCATAAATCTGATACCGAAAAATGGGCTTTTGGTCGCCAATCGTTATGACAAAAATGTGACGGAGGTTGTGAAAAAGTTTCACCCGCCTCGACTCGCCGAGCGAAGTCGAGGCGAGGCGGGCATGAAACTCTTTGGATTAAAGCATGGCAACTATATGGCAAAAAATATTCTAGCCGCAACCGCTGTTGCCAGATTCGTTGGTGTTTCACATGAAACAGTTAAAAAGGCTGTAGCTAGCTTTAAAGGCGTGAAACGCCGGTCCGAGATTATGGGCGTGAAACACGGGATAACCGTAATTGACGACTATGCTCACCACCCTACTGCTGTCCGTGAAACATTAGATGTGCTTAAACAAAAGTTTCACATGAAACCCACCTCGCAGATTAGTAGACGTTTGTTTCTCATGTTTGAGCCAGGATCAGCCTCGTCCAAGCGCCGAATATTTGAAAAACAATATATTGAGGCGTTTCTGCACGCCGATGTTGTTTATTTGTACAAGCCATATAAAGCCAGCTTGCTTAAACCAGATGAGGTGTTTCATGTGAAACATGTGGTATCTGCACTACGCAAGAAGGGTATACCAGCCAAGTCTTTTGATAATCTTAATAAATTGTTGTTTCACATGAAACATGATATCCGGCCTAATGACGTTATTGTCATCATGTCCTGCCGCGGGTTTGACGGGTTGAGAGAGAGGATTTTGGGAGAAATATAAAAGCCGTTTCACGTGAAACGGCTTTGTGAATCTTCTTCCTTCTCAAATTTAAGAGTTTTTACTTTTTGGCTGGAATGATTCGTAGCGGGATGCACATTCTTTTCGCTTTAGAATATACCCACAACCTTGTTGCGCGGCCAACCCGAGATCTCAATAAAAACACCACGATGCTCAAAAAAAACACCACGATGCTCAAAAAGAACAAAAACGCGCCTATTTTGGTCACGATTGAGGAGTTGACGACATCCTTAAAAGCATCAGAGATGACAAAAACAGTAAAACCTGTAACCAAGGAGGCAATAGAAGGAATCACTTCGGTAATAAACCACGGCATTGCCAGCAAAACTTGATATAAAAATACCCACAACCAATAAAACAGCAAATTTGAAGAAAGAACCAATACACCAAAGAAGGTCAATCCACAAAATCCAAATATTGCAACCCATCCAGTGCAATACGGTACATAGTCGCATAGACTGCGAGGGTATCTTTTAAACTCTTCAAGATACCCTTTTACGAACAGCGAATCTTCCTTGGTGGAAAAAGCAAACAGCCCATCTGGCACTTTGGGTAACTCTTTTTCCGGTCCGGAATCTTTGTTAACAGGATACTTTGCGTGATGTCGGTCTGACCAAATAAGAAAAAACATTAAAGAAACAAACATGCCGAAAAACGGGATGCTTAAAAAAAACAGACCCCACTTTGATGTCCAATCGCCGCCATAATAAGGCCAATTTTGAAAGTACGCTACTATGGTTTGTTTCCAAATCAGGTCAAATAAAAAGGACATTTTACTCCCCCTTGTAGGTTAGTTTTTCTGTCTTGAGTCTATCATACTCCTATAAACTTGTCAAATTCAGCTTAAAAATTTGACTTTGGGGCACAATTGTGGTAACCTAAAACTAAAGAGTTCAAAATCTAAAAAGGAGGCGCGAAAATGTGGCACGTGAAACAGAAAAACAGCAATGAGATTATAGTTAATCCTGCCGTTGAGCTTCACAAAAATGAATTCGGATCAAGCATGTTGTGTGAAAGCGGTGATGAGATTAAAAATGGATATGTTTTTTACCAGGTCGTTGAAAAGAAAAATAAGAATAGCGGCGAGACGGAAATCAAATATAAATACATTAGAACAGTTCCAAACATGGAAAAGCTGGCAGATTATTGCTAAACCGGCAAAAATTTGCTGGCGGGATGATAAAAAAGGCCCAGCTTAATGCAGCAGGGCTTTTTGATTTTGTTCTATCGGAGCGTCTTCCTCGGTCAAACACTGAAAGAAGCATCTTGAGGCAAATTTCAATTCATCAAACCGGATTTCTACGCCAAAATGTGTGTTTTTCACATAAGGCGAAACTTCATGTTTTTCAATCAAATCTGGTATTAAGAAGAATAACCGCGCCTTTTGGTTTTTAAGAAAGACCTTTTCAACAGAAGTCAGCTTGTTTTCATTTCCAATAAGCCAGACCCAGAGAAGCGATCCGACCGCAGCAACTTGCCGCCACGGTTCGTAGCTTTGAGTTTCACGGTCTGCCCAAAAAGAAAGAAAGATATCGCAAAAAAATGCCTGCGGCATTGATAAACCGGCCTTGCTTAACGGCGCGCCATTATGCGCATAAAGCATTTCAAGATAAGCGATTTTCGGATTATTTGTCCTTTCAAGCGCCGCTTTATAGATTCCCGCAATTTCATTTAACTCTTCAATAATTTCTTGAACTGTTTCAAGATTTTTTGAAAACAACCCCACAAATCCTCCTTAATCTAGCTTTAATTGTGCATTTTGCTAAGCTTTGGTCAATGCCGAAAACCGAAAAGCAAAAAACGGGGAATATCGGAGAAGAATTGGCGGCGAGTTTTTTGGAGGGGAGGGGATACAAAATTATTGAAAGAAATTATCGGAAAAAATGGGGAGAGATTGATATTGTGGCGGAATTAGATGGTGTTTTGCATTTTGTGGAAGTGAAGGCGCTTTCTAATCCCAACTTTCGGCCGGAAGACGCAGTGCGGGCGTGGAAGAAAGAGAGAATGAAGCGCGCGATCCGGACTTATCTTTTAGACAGAAAAATATCCGACGAAACAGATTTTCAAATAGACATCGCCGCAGTTTGGCTTGATTTTGCGCACAAAAAGGCTAGGATTAGGATGCTGGAGAATGTGAATTTGTAAGACGGAGAGTAGTATAGTGGTAGTACACATGCTTTGGGAGCATGAAGTCCGAGTTCGATTCTCGGCTCTCCGAAAACACGAGAACCGTGCTAAAATTGAGGGATGAACGACTATAAAGAGTACAATCTGGAGGCCTACTATCTGGCTAAAGGAATAAATATAGTCAAAGCCGCGGATAAGCTGGATAAAAACCTTATTGGCCGGAGACGCGAGTTTTTAACTTATCTTCTGGGGCCGCATGAATTTTTGTTTATTTTTTCTTTCGGAGCGGTTGTTTTTGTGAATGTGGCAAAAGATATCCAGGGCGCGATTAAAAAACCTCTCAGTAAATTTTTATTAAATCCGGTAAAAGGATCTTATGACGAATCTTATATTTTGCGCGAAATGGAGAGAAAATTTAACGTCGGCGAGGAAGCGGCCGACTTGCCAGTTGTTGGAATGGGAGAGACAGAAATCGCCGCAAGAATCTTGGCACAGTCTGTCGCCTTAGAGTATATAGAAGACTTGGCCGATGAAATTTTATCTAATTTGGAAGCAATGAATGCCGGATTGGAAAAAAGCGGAAGATTTCTAAAAACCGCGAAAGGCGTTTTGCGGCTGGTTGGGCAAAACAACAACATCATTCAATTTGTGATCTCCAAGCTTTCGCTTTTGGACAAGCCGGATATTACTTGGGAAAGCGAGAGGCTGGAAACTCTTTTCTCACAGCTCGCGGATATTTTTGATCTGCGGCCAAGATTTCGCAATGTTGAATATAAAATCGGTTTCGCTAGGGACAACTCCGAATTCGCCCTCACGGCGCTTCAGGGCAGCCGCTCAAATTTTCTTGAAATAGTGATTATTTTGCTTTTTATATTTGATATTGTTATTTACTTTTTCGGCGAAAAATTCTAAAATTTGCTTTATTGCGAGCGTAGTATAACGGCTGAACACAGAGCGATTTTATGTTGTTAAATTTATATGCGAGAATGGTTTAATGGTAGAACAGGTGCCTTCCAAGCACCGGGTGGGGGTTCGATTCCCCCTTCTCGCACCAATATACGACTAGTTTCCATTTTCCCAATTTGCGAATTAGCGGCGGCTAACGCCGCCCACTGTATTTGCGGGACTTTTTCGGGTTTCAGACGGACTTTGCGATTGGATAAAATGAGGTTCGAGCCAAAAATCTTTTTGGCGGCTACCTTCTTTAGGAATAGGTCTTCTCCGTTTGCGATTGTAGGTAGGTTTTCTGCCTCCCTTATCCACTCCTCGGCAGGTTCGAGCCAGCCAGTCCGCTTTTGTTCAATCCGCGTCATTTGCTCTTCCAGCGACTTCTTTTCGGAAAGTAGTTTTGCTTTTTCGGTTCGGTATATTTCGCGTTCAATATCTTGTTCTAAATAGCCGTCCAGAAGTCGCTGGAGTTTCGTTTGAATGGCGCGGATTCTCTCCCCGGCTTCTTGAACAAAAGCGGTTGAGGATTGGGCGGATTCTGATTTTTCTTTTTCTAACATCTCTCGTAATTGTTCCGCCCAATCCTGTCTCAAAGAAAATTTTTGAATAAGGGATGATAACTGGCGATCCAATTCTTCTTCCCGAATACAAGGTTCGGGACACTTCATTTTTGATTTCTTGGTACAGTGGTAATAGACATACTCGTGAACATTGCCATTTTTCTGACGCTTCACCTTGTATTCGCCAGTTATCATCATTCCGCATGAGGCGCAGGAAAGTAGCCCGCAAAATGGTTGTGGCTCATTTTTTTGCTTGTGGTGCGGACGACCTCGCTGTTTCAAAACTTCCTGCGCCTTGTCAAAAATTTTCTTTGAGACGACTGGCTGGTGCTTGCCTTCGTGGATTTCGCCGCCATAGCGAAAATGTCCGTAGTAGAACGGGTTGGAAAGGATAAAAGTAATTCTGTCTCGGTGGAGTCGCTTGCCGTTTCGAGAATGGATACCGGATTGCGCCAAAAAGTTTGAGATGTCTTCGAGGCGCGAGCTATTTTTTGCGTAGAGCGTAAAGGCCTTGCGAATTATCACGCTCCGTTTTTTATCAACGACAATACTTTTCGTCCGCACATCGTTGATATATCCCACTGGCGCAAGGCCTGGATATTCGCCGCGCCTCACTTTTTGGCGCAATCCTCGTTTAGTATTCTCGGCAAGCGAATCCACATAGTATTTGCTTTGCCCAAAGGCGATATTGAGCATGAACTTTCCTTGCGAGGTATTTTCACACCAAAATTGCGGAAATTTCAGGTCCGCAAGTCCACCACCGTCAAGCAGGTAGATAATCTTTCCGCCGTCAACAGAATTGCGCGCCAATCTGTCGGGGTGCCAAGCAAGAATTCCGTTTGCATCGCCGTGTTCAATCCGCGAAATCATTTTGTTGAAAATCGGACGACCGATAATTTTGGCGGATTGCTTTTCAATAAACTCCTCGGCGATATGCAAACCCTCTTGCTTGGCAAAGGCGCGCAATTCTGTGATCTGCGCTTCAATGCTCAAAACCTGCTTATCCTCCACATCGGTGGACTTGCGGGCGTAGAGAAAATACTTGTTGTTGTTCATGCTCATACAATTATTGGGCAAAGTAAATCCGAGACAGAATTAAATCGCGCGGGAGGCGAACCTCGTCTTGGCCAACCGCGAGGCGCGGCTCACCGCGCCGAGCGGAGAGGATTTGTCGGGGGGAAATGCTTGGGCGGCGCTTTGCGCCGCCAACGAAAAAGTCGGTCAATTTTCCGAAAGTCAGATTTTGGTGTGTCTTTACAGTTTGGCTCGAACTCATTTTATCCGAAACTCCTGAACAAAACCAGACCAAGGAAGCCAGCCCGCCGCCGCTCGCTGGCACTCGCCACCCAGCAAAAAAGTTTTCTCTGCATTTCTGATTTTGCGCGCGCCGGATTTTTTCTTCTAAAAGGAAAAGAAAACTTTTTTGCTGGGTTCTGCTCTGAACGAGCAGGGCGGCGGGGCTGGCCTCTATTTTTTGCAAGGGAATGGCGGAATTCCCCCCACACCCCCCTTCCGCCGTGTTCTTGCGGGGACGGACGGGATTTTTGGCGGCGGCTAATTTCTTTTCCTTGCCCCACCACCCGTGCGCGGAAAAGTTTAAGGAACTCCCTTTCGCATTGTCTTTTCTCAAATTTTCTAGTATCATGATATTAAGTAAGCTGTGCTGATACTTCAATTCTACTACTACGGTACTATATGTCAAACATATCCATAAATTTGAGGAAAATGAGAGAAGACAAGGGGCTTTCGCAAGAAAAGCTAGCCCGCCTCTCCGATGTGGCAAATAATACGATTGTTAAGATTGAGGCGGGCAAAAATCAAAATCCAACACTTGATACTCTAAAAAAAATTGCGAAAGCCCTAGGCGTTAGCTTGGATGAGCTAAGTGATTAAATGCTATGACCATACCCGACTACCAAACAATAATGTTACCACTCCTCAAACTCACGGAAGATAAAAAAGAGCATTCAATCAGAGAGGCGATTGATTCCATCTCTGATTTATTTAAACTTTCCGAAGAGCAGACAAAAGAAGTTTTGCCGAGCGGACGTTCATACATTATAGATAATCGTGTTGGTTGGGCAAGAACGTATTTAAAGAAAGCGGGATTGCTGGAAGATACTCGCAGATCACACTTTCGAATTACAGAAGAGGGGCTGAAAACGTTGGCAAACTCGCCCACAGAAATCAATATAAAATTCTTACAGCAATTTTCGGGATTCAATGAGTTTAGGAAGAAAAAAGACGACGAAGAAGAACAGGAGCAAGTAATACAAGAGGATTCATCTCAAACACCGCAAGAACTCCTCGAGTATGGGTATCAAAAAATCAAACGAGATTTAGCGCAGGAGTTGATTGAATCAGTGAAAAAAGTTTCTCCACGCTTCTTTGAACAACTTGTCGTCGAGCTTCTCTTGAAAATGGGATATGGCGGTTCATTAAAAGATGCCGGAAAAGCAATCGGACAAAGTGGGGACGGCGGAATTGATGGAATAATCAAAGAGGATAAGCTTGGTCTTGATGTCATTTATATTCAAGCGAAACGCTGGGAAAATGTTGTGGGCTCAAAAGAGATAAGAAATTTTGTTGGTAGTTTGGTTGGACAAAAAGCAAACAAAGGTGTATTCATCACAACTTCAGGATTTACAAAGGATGCTTTAGAATATGTCAAAACCATAACCCACAAAGTAATCTTAATTGATGGCGAGATGTTATCTCAACTAATGATTGAAAATAATGTTGGTGTATCGGGAGTAATTAGTTATGAAGTAAAGAAAATTGACTCAGATTATTTTGTAGAAGAGTAAAACTAAAAGTGTTGCCCAAGATAGCAATAATTGTTATCATAACATTGAGGAATTATGACTAAAACAGATTTAATCAAAAAGCTTGAAACAGAGCGAAATTCGCGTGTTATAACCTACGCCACCAGCGATAGGGCTCCTTTTGCTACCAAAATTGCAAATGACATAATCCCACTCTTGGGCAACCATCTTGATGCCATCGGTAAAGTAAAAAAAATCAGTCTTTTTCTATACACCAGTGGAGGAGATATGCTTGCGCCGATTCGTATTGTCAAATTAATTCGTAACCATTGTGATGAATTTGAAATACTTGTTTCTTACAAGGCACATAGCGCGGGAACACTTATATGCATGGGGGCAGACACAATTGTAATGGGCAAGCTTGGTGAATTAACTCCTGTTGATCCGACCACAGATCATCCATTCAATCCGCAGAACCCGTCAAACCCACAGCAGAGGCTTCCGGTGAGCGTGGAAGATTTGAATTCGTATCTTCTATTTGCAAAAGAAAAGGCAGGAGTGAAAGAGGATCAGATGATTGATTCATATAAGTTACTTGTGGAAAAGCTCCATCCGTTGTCAATTGGCAATGCATATCGTGCTTATAGAATGGCAAAAATGGTTTCTGAGCGCTTGCTTTGGTTGCACATGGATAAAAATGACGAAAAAATCAAGAAAATTGTTAAAGAAATGACAGGCGACATTACTATTCACGCTTATCCGATTGACCGAGATGAAGCAACGGAATTAGGGCTTAAAATTGAAAAGGCGACCAATGGAGTTGATAAAACTATGCGTGAGCTATACGACATTTATGCTGATGAGATGAAACTTGGTCAGCCGTTTCATCCAAACGAACTTCTTGCCGGAAAAGATTCAGCAGACTTTGAGCGCCCGGGGGCATATCTAGAAACTTCAGACACTTCCTACCAGTTTACTTTCTCTGGTAAAGTCCAGAAAACTATTAAGAATAATCAGCCTTCGATTGATCTCAATTTTGAGTCTCAGTCGTGGGTCAAAAAATAATATGGCTAACGAATATACAACAACTGCACCCGCGAATATAATGCCAGGCAGTTTACGTTTCCCATCGGAAATGATTTCCGAGTATGAGGACACTTCTTCTAGAACAAGCGTATGGCCTTCAGTTTATATTGAATTTCCTAGACCCTCTCTACCTTCGACCGCAAAAACTTTTGACAATGGGTTTATTGGTATTCTAACCGATGAAGAAGCGGAGTCTATGAAAGAGGATCTAAAACTCTTTAAGAAACGATTCAATGATGACTTCGCAAGAAAGAACAAAATACTGTTTGGATACTAATTTCATCATTGAGCTCTTGAACGGTAAGGATAACGCCGTGCTAGTCTATGAAGAAATTAAAGATGCCCCACTTACAATAACCGCCATCTCTTCAGTGGCGCTGTTTGAGATTCTGCGAGGGAAAGAACAGAATCAAGCAAAAATACAAAAATTTGAGGAATTAAGGAAGACGCTCGAAGTTTTGGCGTTTGGAGAAAAAGAAGCTGAAGAGGCAGGTCAAACAGAAAAAGCCATTCATGAAAAAGGATTGAATATTGAAATTGACGACTTGCTTATTGGCGCAACAGCAAAAACTCACGGAGCAATTTTGATTACCAATGACAGAGGTTTTGACAGTTTTGAAGGATTGCAACTGCGCTCATATTGAGGGATATTTAAATAATAACGCCGCCAAAAATTCCATCCGTCCCCGTGAGAACGAGCCGGAAGGAGGGGTTGGGGGGAGGAATTCCGGCATGTTCTGCGAGCCGACCAGCAGGGCGGCGAGCCAATCCGCCGGAGGCGGATATTGTGGGAAACAGCACAAGCGTGGAATGGGGGCGTAGCGGAGTGAAGTCGGGGTAAGAAATTGAAAGCGTCAAAATCAGGAAAGCCCCATAGTGATTGGCCAAATCGTCCTCGCTACCCCTTCATTCAGGCATAGGGCGAGTGAAGGGGTGCGTGAAGGGGTAAATTGACCGCAAAAATCACAAATTCTGACTAAAATACTTCCGAGTTTCCGAGTATAATTCCACAAAATAAAAGCCGCTATTGCGGTAGCGGCCTAGAGCCTATTTCTTCGTAGTTATAAATTTCTATCCGCACTCCGGATATCAGTGCCCCACCAGTAAAGCCAGCCAAAATCACTTCCGCCGGACTGCGGTCGTTGTACACCACATCTTCTATCGGCACATCAATTAAAGTTATAAAACCGCCGAGATTCGGGAAGCAGACGGCACAACAAGTTTTTTCTTTGTGTCTATAAATTCTGGTAACGCACCCGATGGCATATTTTCCCGGAAAAGAATCGGAATTTTTCATGGTCACGCAGCACAAAAATTTCAGTCCGGTTTTTTTCTCAATCCACCAAAAATGGATTTTTTTAAGAATGGCGGACACCTCTACGTGCCCGAGCAGCCAGACAAAAGGCAAAATTAAAATCAAAGAAACTATAGAACTTGCGAATTCTTGTAGCCGCGGCACAGATGTCAGTGCGGTCAACAAAAATCTATTTATCAAAAAACGAAGCCACTCGGTGGCGTCAAGAAAATCTTTCAAAATCCATGAGCAAAATTTATACAGCACCAACAACGCAAAGAGTATTATGCCGCCGTATATCAACCCGCCTAATGGTGATAGCCATTTCTTTGGTTTTTGCGCCTGATCGGGTGGAGTTTCTTGTTGCAACACCTTAAACCCTTTTCTAGCACAAGACTAGCACAAACCCTGTCATTTGGCAACAGGGTTTGGTTTTGTCCGCTATTGTGAAGCTTATTTCACTGCTTCTTTCAGAGCTTTTCCTGCGCGAAAGCGCGGTACGGTCGTGGCTGGAACTTGGACCATCTCGCCGGTGCGAGGGTTGCGCGCGGTGCGGGCCTTTCTGGATTTCACCAAAAAAACGCCGAAACCGGAGATTGAGACTTCCTCGCCCTTTTTAAGAGCGCCGGTGATAGTGTCAAAGACAAAATCAACGACCTCGTCGGCGTGCTTTTTTGAAACGTCCACACCCTTTTTGGTGTGCATTTCGTAAACCTGTTCTGCTAATTGTGACTTGTTCATTGTCCTATTTTATCCTACGGAATGATTTCGCGCAAATGCTGAATATCCACAGCCTTGGCCGCCGAAGCTTTGGCGGAGGCGGCTCGGCCCGACTCCAATTCCAAATAAAGCCCATTCACCTCAATTGGTCCTGCCTCAACGGGTTGTATGGTGTTTTTCGTTTGTTTTTTAAACCGCTCAAATGCCGGTTCAATTTCCACTCCGATTATAGAATGATAAGGGCCCACCATTCCAACGTCCGAAATGTAAGCGGTGCCTTTCGGCAAAATTTTGGCGTCCGCCGTCGGCACGTGCGAATGCGTTCCGAAAACCGCGGAAACCCGGCCGTCCAAATACCAGCCCATTACCGATTTTTCGGAGGTGGCATCTGCGTGCCAATCCAAAATTTTGTACGGAGTTGAATTGCCTGCCTCGCCGGCGGGCGGGCCATATTCTTCTAAAATTTTATCAACGGCGTCAAAAGGGGAGCCATATTCTTGCCCGCCTTGCCGCGAGGCAGGTTTCATAAATACTCGGCCGATAAGGTTGATTACAAGAAGCCTTTCTCCGTTTTTTGTTTCATAAGTCAACACTCCGTGCCCCGGAATCCCCTCCCCCATATTTGCCGGACGCAAAATCGGAAGTGTTTCGTCGTTTAAAACTTCGGCGAAATCTTTTCCTTCCAGCGAATGATTTCCTCCGGTAAAAATATCAACGCCGGCATCTTTCAATTCCTGAATCTGTTTCATCCCGATTCCTTTTCCGTGCGCGATGTTTTCAACATTTGCAATCACCGCGTCCGGAGAAAACTTCTCCCGCCACTTCGGCAATATCCGTTTCACCCCCTCCCGCCCCAATTTTCCGAACACATCACCAAAGATTAATAGTTTCACGCTTATTTTTTTAGTAATCCCAATAATTCACCCGGCTTTATTTGAATATCATGTAAAATTCCACGAAGTGTCCCAATTGGAATATCTTTGCCGCCATGCATGGAAACGACAGTCCTCCGGCCATCAGTATGTTTCATAACCAGGTGAGAAGTGCTTTTTTGGCGATGTTCAAAAAATCCGAGTTCGTGCAGTACTCGGATAAGCTCTCTTGGTTTAAGCGGTTTTAATTTAGGCATAAACCAATTCTTTATTCCTCGGCGCAAAAGTTACTGTCTCAATCATTTCAACACCCTTGTCTTCCGGAATTACCTCACCGTCATCAACTAAGCTTTTTAAATAAACATTAATAGCGTCTCGCAAGTGTTCACGAGTTTCTTCAACAGTTTTGCCCCAAGTATGACAACCTTGTAGTGCAGGAACATATCCATGAAACGCCCTTTTTCCATCGGGCTCAATAATTATACGATAACTAAGAGTTTTCATGGTTTGAATATATCAATCTTATCCCACATTGTCACCATTGACAAATGTGGAAGCGTTTGCTACGCTCTCATTTAGATAGAAAAAGCACAAGGAGGGAGTTATGGATGCTACTACTCTTAGTTGGATCGTGGTAATTACAGGAGCATTGGCGGCCGCTGCTATTGCGCTGTTTTGCGAAAAAAAGGTTGATCGCGCAGTTTTTGTTTGTACAGTCGTTTTGCTGACATCTCTGCTGCTGTTTGCGGGCACAATAGAAAACTATATTGGCACACCAGCGTATCTTGAAGTGGGCAATGGCTATGTTTACGAAGTATTGCCAGAACGCGATGAAGTAACGGCTCCGAAAACAGAGGTCGTCCGAGTTATTGATCAGGACGGAGAGATTGCGCTCTATGAAATGCAGTGCGATCGTTTCCGCGGCGGATGCGAATCTATACCGCGAGACGGAACTCCATTTTATGTCCTAAGGTCGCCGTCTGACGGCGGTTACATTATTGTTACACTACCGAAAGATTTCTCTCCGCAAAAAAAGCTCAAAAAGAAAGACAAATAACTTATTGGCATTCAGGGCGCCTTATATAGGCGCCGTTTTTTATCTCGCATACTCAAACAATTCAAAAAATCGCCAAGTCGTTAGGCGTTCCAATGGAAGAATTATTAAAATAAGAATATAATATGAATATGAAAAACTCAAAAAAAGGTTTTATTGTGCCAGTGCTTTTAGTGATTATTGCCTTGTTAGTAGTAGGTGGCGGTGTTTATGTTTATGAAAATAAAAAATCAGAAGCTCCTGCTGTTGTTGATACTCAAGAACAGACAAATACTCAAACTCAGCCAACTCAACAAAATACAAATAATGTAAGCACTTCACCCGAACCGTCAATAAAAAATTCCGTGACTATCTCGTCACCAAATGCGAGTACAATATGGACGACCGGCGGAACTTATCAAGTGAAATAGACGACATCAGGGGTAGCTGTCGATAGTCAGGGTTATATCTTACTAAAAAATACTGCTCAAGGTGGGGATTATTATGTTATCAATAAATCAGTCGCTTTGAATGGAGGAGCTTCTTCTAATTACGGTGGTAGCCGTAATTATATTGTTCCAGCTGAATCGGTATCGTTTCCCACAGGAAAATATGTAATAAGAATTGGTCTAGGCCGTTATGAGGATTATAACGGAGCACGAAGTACCTACTTTGATAGCGCACCGTTTACGATTTCAAAAGCTGTTGACAATTCGCAATCTGTTTCAGTTCCTGGCATGAAGCAATACACTGATTCAAATTTCGGATTTTCTTTTTGGTACCCAAACACTTGGACGGTACAGAGCACCGCAACAAAAGACAATTATGCTGGCGGTACAATTCAGAAGACACTTACGATAGCTCCAAATGGAAGTAGCGGTGAAGCCATCACAATTGACGAATTTTCTTCTCCTACTCGTGAAATTACTATAGCAAGAGATCTCTGTTCGCCTATGAGCGGATCATCTGTTCCAGCTCATCGCTACTATTTCGATGCTAATACACATACTTGGATGGTAGAAGTTCCTGCTTCAACAAAAGCTGCGGATGTTTCCAACAATACTATGGGCGGTCTCCATATGCTCGGCGCTGGTTGCTCAGGATCGGTTATTCCCCTAAGTGCTAAAAATTTTGTTGTTTTCTTATTCAATAGCCGTGATGTTGGTCCTTACTATATCAATATCGCAAAAACAATTACCGCCACAGATCCATCTGTCGCCACACCGGTAAGCACCAATGAACAAATTCAAACTATCACTAACGCAGGAGTTCTGCTTGGTGCGATTGGTACTAAAGTTGGCGAGTGGTACGTTACCAGCGACCATGTCTATAACGGGCGAGGTGATGTTGTTGTTGGTGCGAATCCGTCAACATTTAGACTCATCAGCACATACTCTGACGGTACAGCTGGAACCTCATACGCCACCGATGGAGTACATGTCTATTCCGCTTGGTCTGTTGGAACATCTCTTCTCTCTGGTGCCGACCCAGCAACATTTGTAGCTATCAGACAGCAATATCAAATTCCGTATGCCCAAAGTTCGGGTCTCTATGGACAGTCGTTTACAGCTTATGACACACAATTTGCAAAAGATAAATCACACGCATGGTATCAAGGCAGACTAATTCCTGGCGCTGATCCAAGCACTTTTGTAGTCACCGGAAACACACATGTACAAAATAGCACGGGAGGTTATACATTAGCCCATGACGCAAGTCATCTGTATGGTGTAGACGCAAAAGATAAATTAACTGTTGACGGTGTAACCATACAATAATCTCTCTGTAATTAGAGGGAGCAATCCCCGCCGTTTTATAATATCTACTAAAAACGGCGGGGATTTGTGCGCGAACGGGAGGGTGGGTCAAGCACATACAGATTTTGCGCCTCGCCATTCCTTAAGGAATTTTGTATGGCGAGGCTCCACTTATTGAGTTACCACTGAACTCGGTCGGAGGCACATAGTTTAGAACTACCACAAAACGCCGAGAGGAAGCACCTCGTCTCGCCGTGAGGACGGAGAAAAGAGCAAACAAAAATGTTAAAATAAGATTGCTCTTTTCGTAGTCTGAAGCGGCGAAGCAAAACCAAAAATTTCCTTTCCATTTTTTGTCGGCTCCCCCCACACCCCCGCCGAAAATCTGAAATTAAGGAAGGAAAATTTTTGGTTTTTGCTCCCGCGACCGAAGGGAGCGAACGAGGCGCGCAGAATCCGAGCGTACGATTTAGTTTCAAGCCACCACGCACGCGGAGCGTGCGACATCATTTGTTTTGGAAATAGGTGCGAGTTTGGTACAATAGAGACAAATTAAAAAAGCTTAGATATCTTTTCGCTTTCCTCGCGGCTGCAAAGCAGCCCTCGGGGTTGCCTACTGGCAAAACCCGCTCAGAGATATCTAAGTTTTTTCATCAAAACTCTCATCAGTAAGGCAGACAAAATCCCCACAACAGCCCCGCCCAAAATATCCGAGGTCCAATGGAGGCCTGCGGCGACGCGGCCGAAACCGATAGAAAAAGCAAGGGCGTAAAACAAAATCCCCCACCGCTTTCTGTAAAAAAATACTCCGGTTGCCAGCGCGAAGAAAAAAGCTGCGTGCCCGGAAGGAAAAGAGCCGCCCGGAGAATGTTGAATTAGTTGCTTCATCCCATCAACAATCTCAAACGGCCTCTGCCTGTCATAGAAATAGCGGATAATTTCTGTAAAAACAAATCTGGCGATTATCGCTCCGGCGAAAGCTTGGACAATCATCCAAAACTCGCGCTTTTTATAGCTCCCAAAAATCAGAAATAATAAAATCCCCGCTCCTGTAACCCACGGCAAATATTCGGCCGTGAAAGCAATTAACGCACCCATAAAACCATTCTAACTCTGCTTGACACCAAAAACAAACAGTGCTAGGCTGGCAAAAGAAATACAAGAAAAACAAGGAGGGAGTATGGTGGTAGATGGCCCATTGATTGGGAGCGAAGCGGCCGGGAAAAGTGTGCCCGAAAAAGTGACACTTCTTTTGTGTGATAAAAAGAAGGTGGAAATTGATATAAAATATTTGGCGGTCGAAATGCGCGAAGCCGCACGCTCAAAAGCTTTTACTTATATTTTGGAACAAGTTAGAAAAACTGGTTCTAGTGCTTCCATAGATGTTGAAAATGTAGAAGAGTTGGTTGGGGATTCTCTATGCAAATTGTTAGAAATTCAGCTTCAGCGAATTCTTTTTGAAAGCATCGCAGAAATTACCCAAAGAAACTATCAATACCACAAGAAAAACCTCGAAGGCTTAGCCAAAGAGCTTGGGATTGAGGTTGGAAACGTTAAATCAGGGCGGCAGCCGCCAAAACGGCCAGAAAACATTGTGGCTCCGCGCGGATAAGTTACAAATCTCGGACATCCGTCCGGGGTTTTTATTTTTTAGCCAACTCAACCAAATTTTTAAACAACATCGCGATCGTGAGGGGCCCCACGCCGCCGGGGACCGGAGAAAAAAGCGATGCTTTTTCGGCCACTTTCGGATCTATGTCACCAAGCAACGCTCGCTCCGACCTTGCGTCGGAGCTACCAACCGACGTCCCGCAATCAATCGCCACAACGCCGTTTCGCACCATGTCGGTGTTAATCAAACCGGGCTCGCCTACGCCGGAGATAACGATGTCGGCGTTTATGGTGTGCAAGGTTGGATCTGCAATGTGTTCATCAATAACCGTGACGGCTGCGCCTTGATTTATAAGCCAAATTGCAACAGGCTTGCCAACGAGTCGTCCAGCTCCGATTACAGTAACCTTCTTCGCCGTAAGACTTACACCATATGCCTTAAAAATATGATCAATCGCTCCGACGACTGGTGGCAAAATTTTGCTTCTTCCGGACGAAAACAAACCAACGCTTTTTGAAGAGAGCATATCCGGGTCTTTTTCGGAAACTATGCCGTCTAAAATATATTGAGTATTGATTTGTTTTGGCAACGGCAATTGTACTACAATTCCGGTGTTTTCTTTAATATGCACAATCTCTGCTAATTTCTTTCGTAATTCGTTGGTTGAAATATCAATGAGCAACCCGTAAACTCGAACATCAATCCCCACCGCGCTGCCAAATTTCTTTTTCTGCTCCAAAAATTTTTCAGCAACTTTGTCCTCGCCAACTTTTATTACAGCTAGCCGTATTTTTTTATTTAATCTTAAAACCTCCGCTTTTAATTCGGCCTTAATTTCATCCGCCAATTTTTTCCCATCAATGATTGGCATGCTTTTTTAAAATTTTATCTATTTTTATGGCAATTTTAATAATATCTTTTTCTTTCATTCCACTTGTCGTCACGGCTGCGGTGCCAATGCGTATGCCGGAGGGATCAAACGGAGAGCGGGTGTCATAAGGAATGGTATTTTTATTTACAATAATTTTTTCTGCTTCCAAAAGCTCTTGCGCTGTCTTGCCAGAGAGTCCGCGACCCCAAGTATCCACCAAAAACAAATGCGAATCTGTGCCGCCGGAAATAATCCGCCAGCCTCTTTTTTGAAGCTCTCGCGCCAAAACTCGCGCGTTTTTTACTACTTGTCTCGCATGCTTTTTGAAATTCGGGCTCATGGCTTCTTTGAGACATACTGCAACCGCCGCAATCTGATTTATATGCGGCCCGCCCTGAAGACCAGGAAAAACCGATTTATTGACGGCTTCTGAAAACTCTTTTCTTAAAAAAATCATCGCAGCTCTCGGCCCTCTCAAGGTTTTGTGGGTTGTCGTTGTAACAATATCAGCGCATGGAAATGGGGGCGGATACGCGCCGCCCGCAACCAGCCCGGCGAAATGCGACATATCTATCATCAAAATCGCTTTTATTTCATCGCAAATTTTCCGCAATTTTTTAAAATCAATAACTCGCGAATAAGCGGTAAATCCGGCCACTATCATTTTTGGTTTCTCGCGGCGGGCAATTTTGCGAATTTCATCATAATCCAAAAGTTCCGTTTTTTTGCTTACTCCGAAGTGAATCCAGTTCCAAAGTTTTCCAGTCGTGCTCACCTTATGCCCATGCGTCAGGTGTCCGCCCGTTGAAAGCGACATCCCCACTATTTTTGCGCCGAGCGGTACAAGTGCCAGATAAACCGCGAGATTTGCGGGGGAGCCGGAATAAGGTTGGACGTTAACTACCCATTTTTTATTTGGTAATTTAAAAAGTTTTAACGCGCGTTCTTTGGCCAGATTTTCAACTTTGTCAACAATCTCATTCCCGCCATAGTAGCGCTTGCCGGGATACCCTTCGGCGTATTTATTTGTAAAAACAGAACCCAAAGCCCGCAGAACATCTTTTGAAACATAATTTTCAGACGCGATTAAATTGATAGCGCCTCTCTGACGTTTTTCTTCCAACTTTATTAATCGCTCAATTTCTTTGTCTTTCATTTAATTTTTTCTTTCTCGTTTAAGAACATCGTGCGTGCCAGCGCGGCGTAAAATTATCAAATTACCAGCGTGCTGAAAAGTAAAACGGTAATCGTGTGTAATTCTGGCGTACCAAATTTCCGTTCCGGGCAATTTTCTAGTTTGGAGTGATGGGTGCCGCAGTTACTTACCAAAAGTTTCAATGCTTTATCCAGAGCTTGCTGAATTTTGGCAGACAATTCGCCGTAGTCCCTTTTAAATGGCTCGGTAAAAAGCAAGCTCACAAAATTTAGATCAATTATCGTTTTTTCTTAAGAAACAAAAGGAGTTTTTTAGAATCAGAAAACGGCCCACTTAATTTTCCGGCGCGAATAGCCGTATCGGCTTCTAATTCTTTCTTTTGCCATTCAGGGGTCCAAAACCACTCCTCACCCTTTCTAATCTGAATGGCCTTTTTTAAAACATTAAATTCTTCGTATTCTTTCTTCGGAATTAAAACCAGCTCCCTTTCTTTCTCAAGAGACTTAGGGTTGGGAATTGTTACAACTTGATTCATAAATTAAATATATCACACCCCACAAAAAAAGAAAGCCCTCACTCACAAAAGCCGCGTCAATACCTTGGCGAGTTTTTGGCGCGGATTGTGGCGGATGAGGGGGCCGTCATCCAAAAGGTCGGCTAGAATGTATTGGGGGTTTATTTTGTCAAACATTGGATGTTTGACAACTGGCGGCTCAACAAACTCCGCTCCTTCTTTTTTGTATCTTGCCAAAACCGCCTGCGGCGGTTTTTTGTTGTTAAAAATCACGAAATCCAAAACGCCGCGGCTTAAATATTTTTCCAACTCCGCCACAAAGTCTTCGGCCAGAAATCCCTGCGTTTCGCCGAATTTTGTCATAAGGTTGCAGACAAAAACTTTTTTGGCTTTGGATTTTTTGACTGCTTCCGGTATGCCGCCGACAATCAAATTAGGAATTAGGCTTGTATAAAGATCTCCTGGCCCGATAACAATAAGATCCGCCGCCAAAATCGCGCTTTTTGCCTCTGGGTTGATTCGCGCTTTGGGTTCCAGCCAAATTTTTTTGATCTTCGCGCGTATTTTCGTGCGCGGAATGTCTATATTCGCCTCTCCTTTTAAAATTTTTCCGTCAGCTAATTTTGCATAAAGCCTCACATTGTCTAAAGTAACCGGTAGCACGCCGCCCTTGATGTTTAAAATTTTGGACGCTTCGCTCACGGCGGAAGCAAAATTTCCGGTCAGCTTTTCCAGGGCGCTTAAAAAAATATTTCCGAAGCTGTGACCATCCAAATCGCCTCCGCCGAATCTGTAATTAAAAAGTTCTCTTAAGATTTCGCTAGACTCCGAAAGAGCAACCAGCGCCCTCCTTACGTCTCCCGGGGGCAGCACCCCATACTGATCGCGCAGTGTTCCGGTTGATCCGCCGTCATCAGCCATTGAAACAATCGCGGTTAAATCAAGCCGGTATTCTTTAAGAGCAGAAAGCACCATAAATGTCCCGGTGCCGCCGCCGATTACCGCCACCTTGCATATTTTTTTATTAGGCATATAACTATATTAGAACAAAATCAAAAAAGGAGAGTAACATGAGGCTGCGCCACGGACAACACAATGACTTAATTTCTTGGGAAAGCGAAATTTTGGGAAATGGCGTTTTACCTGTTGATGGGGCAAACGCGGAAAACTGCTATATTGAGGACACGATAAAGATAGGAGCTGGAACAAAAATATATCCGAATGTCATTATTGTCGGCGAAGGATACATCGGAGAAGGAAGCGTTATCGGTCCCGGCAACCGTATTGAAAACCCCCGAATCGGCAAAGAGGTAAGAATGAAGCATTCTTGCGGCATAAGCCACGCCACAATAGATAATTTCACCAATGTAAGTGAATTCGTAACCATCGCCGACTTTGACGGAGTAGAAAAAAAAAGGACGTTCATTGGCTCAAAATGCATGATAGGAGTTCAAGTGAGAATTATGGGCGGCTCGCAAATAGAAGAAGAGTGTTTCGTCGCCGACGGAGCGCGCGTATCCGGATTTCTTTCTCCGCGAACCTATTTCAACTCCGAGAAAGCCTTAAAAGATCCTCAATACAGCGCGTATCACACGAATTGCGCATGGTACCTGGCTGGTTATTATCTCGCTATGCAATCTGCGGTCTTTCCTGACGAGCGCGCAGAATTCATCGAGAAAATCATGAAGCGGTGCGGGGGCGACGAAGAAATTTTTAAAAAGTGGCTCAAAACCCCAATCATGCACATGGGCGGGCAAACGCCGCTGAAAAGCCTGAAAAAAGAAGGCGGGAAGGCAATCAAATGTCTCCTCGGAGAATGCATGCACGGCGTGCCGGAAAAAAGCGCTCAAACTTGAGCGCTTTTTAAATTTTTATAATCCCGCGCCCCATGACACCTCTGGTATTTCTTCCCTACGGCGCAGAATTTCTTCGGCCTTTTTTAAATCTTCCGGATAGCCGATGGGGAGCCAAAAATCGGCCCTGACGGCAATAACCGCATGATCTTTGGCGAGTCTAGCCAAAGAGTCGGTAATATAATATTCGCCGTTTTCGTGTTTCCTTGCTGGATAATTAAAAATCCGGCCGTCTAAAACCTTAACTCCGGTGGATGCGAGTTTAGAAATCGGAAATTCTGGTTTTTCCACCAAATCCAAAACTCTCCCTTTCTCGTCCGCAATGATGACTCCGAATCTTCGTGGATCCTCTACCTCTTTAACCATTATTGAAAGCGGATGCGCCAAACATTTCTTTATATCTTCTTTGGATTGCAAATCGTCTGCGTAAAGCATTAAAAATCTCTCTTCTCCCAAAAGATCCTTACAAAGCCAAAGGCCGTGGGCAGTGCCCAATTTTTCTGCCTGATGGACATAATTAATTTTAAAACGCCCGAAACGACAGCCGAAATAATTTTTTATCTGATCGCCCTTATATCCGACAACTAAAATAATTTCGTTTATCTCCTCTGGCATTGAATCTAAAATGTGATGCAGCAGAGGCTTACCTAAAACTTCAATCATGGGTTTCGGCCGACTCTCCGTCAACGGCCTCATCCTAATTCCCTCTCCCGCGGCTAAAATAACGGCTTTCATGTGCTAAATAATACTTTTTTCAACTCACATGTGTTTCCTTGCCGCACCAACCCAAGATACGAATTGGTCATCGCTGGATTTGTTTTTTCGGCCACGTTTTTAATCATCTTTTAAATTTTCGCACAAAAACTCTCTGATGGGTTTGATTTGCCTTTCGAGCCATATGTGGTCAATGCTGGCAAAAAATTTCCTGATGTCACATTTCAAAATCAAGCAGGTTTTGGTGTTGTTTTTGCTGACTTTGTATCCAAACTCCCCAAACCTGTTTATGGCTTTATGTGATTATTCACCAGACTCACCTTTTATCAAAAGGTGCTGGGTCAACCCCGACCAGTCCTCTAAAGAAAGCTCCTCGGGGCGTCTATTGAATCTTGAATCATGAAGCATGAAGCTCGAATCACGCGTTTCATGTTTAATGTTACATGTTACATGTTTTAGGGAGTGGCGGAGCATTTTGCGCTTTTGCTGGAAGGCGATTTTGGCCAGCGCGAGGATTTGCTCCGACTTAGACGTCGGACGTCTAAGTGAAATTTTAATTATCGCCGAATCAACTTTTGGCGGAGGTGAAAATTGGCCTTTTGACACTTTGCGGATTATTTCAGGTTTTGCATAAAGTTGGACGGAAAGAGCCAAAAGATTCATTTTCGGAGGTTTTGCGCAAATACGTTCCGCAACTTCTTTTTGGACCATCAGAACCATCAGTTTTGACCCAAACTCGGTTTGGGACAAAAATAGGCGTAAAAAACGGGAGGTGATGTAGTAGGGAAGGTTGGCGACCACTTTAAAATTTCCAATTTTCACTTTCCAATTTTCAATTTTTAAAATATCACCCTGAATTATCTCAACATTTTTATAATTTCGGAACCGCTCTCGCAAAATGGGAATTAATTCGCGGTCTTTTTCCACGGCAATAACCTTTTTGGCGCGCGCGGCCAAAATTTCCGTGAGTGATCCCAAACCCGGCCCCACTTCCAAAACAATATCGTTTTTGGAAATCTCCGCGGCGCGCGCCATTTCCTCCAAAATTTTTTTATTATTTAAAAAATGCTGGCCAAGGTGTTTTTTTCTATTCAACATATATATCTTCTTCTATTTCTTCGGGTTTATTTATATAAACCAGCAAGTGCTCCGGAATTTCAGCCAAAAACCGGGAAGGCTTGTTTGATGCTCTCTCACCGAAAATAATGCGCTGCGACGCGCAAGTAAGGTAAAGACGGTTTTTCGCGCGAGTCATCGCAACATAGCACAGCCTCCTCTCTTCTTCTATATTCGCCGGTTCAAATGATAATATGTGCGGGAAAAGGCCTTCTTCCAAACCGACCACAAACACGGCTTCAAATTCCAAACCTTTCGCCGCGTGCATGGTCATTAAGTTGACTCTGCCGGTTTGGGAATCGTATCTATCATCAATCGCAAAAAGAGAAACGTGTTCTAAAAATTTATCAACATCTTCCATTTGTTGCGCGAGGCCCAGCAATTCTTCTATGTTTTGCCACCTTTCCACTCCTTTTTCTGTGCCATCGTTAACATATTCGCGGTAGCCGATTTTGTGAATTATTTTTTTTAAAAATTCGTGCGGTTTCGTTCCGGCGCTCTCCGCGCGCAAACTTTCTATTAATTCGTCAAAATTTATCTTTTTTTTCTTGCGCGGAGGGACATTGGCGATTCTTTTATAGCTTATTTCATCGGCCGGATTTTGGATAAGCCGCAGATAAGCGACTAAATCTTTTATTTCTCGCCTTTCGTAAAAACGCACGCCGCCGATTATTTTATAAGGAATATTGCTGGCCAGAAAAACTTCTTCCAGCGCCCGCGATTGCGCGTTGGTCCGATAAAGAATAGCTATTTCCCCGGAGGGGATTTTGTCTTTCTGCATGGACGAAATTTCCGATGCCACCAGCTCTGCCTCGCGTTTTCCATTTTCCGCGAAAATCACGCGGATTTGGCGCGAGCCCTGCCGCTTGGTCCAAAGATTTTTTGGCAGCCGCATTTTATTACGGACAATAACGGCGTTGGCCGCTTCCAAAATTATGTCCGTTGAACGGTAATTTTCTTCCAAAGTAATTATTTTGGTTTCGGGATAATCTTTTTGGAAATTAAGGATATTTCTGAAATCCGCCCCGCGCCATGAATATATTGCCTGATCAACGTCGCCCACAACCAAAATGTTGCGGTGCCCGCCAGCCAAAAGCTTGGAGAGAACATATTGGACTTCGTTCGTGTCCTGATACTCGTCAATGTGTATGTAGCGCCAGCGCTCTTGGTATTTTTTTGATAAATCTGCGTCGCGCATAAGCAGCCGTGTCGGACGGAGCAGTAGATCGTCAAAATCCAGCAGGTTTTGTTTTTTGGTTTTTTCTTCATAGAGCAGCCAAACTTTTCCCAGCTGTCTTTCAAAAAAACTGCCCGCCTCGCCGTCGGGCGGGTTTTCTACAAATTCTCCCACCGATATTAGCTGGTTTTTAAGTCGCGAAATTTTATTTTTAATTCTTGAAGGATCAAATTCTTTCGGGTCAATTTTAAGTTCCAGCAAACATTCTTTTATTAATTTCAGCGAATCATCCTCGTCTAAAATGGTGAAATTTTTTCTAACCCCGATTTTTTCCAAATTCTCCCGTATTATCAAAAGTCCGAGCGCGTGAAATGTTCCTATGAATGGTTTGGAAATTGGAAATTGTAAATTGGAAATTGCGCGAATTGGCTCAATTCGCGTTCTCATTTCCCCAGCCGCCTTATTGGTGAAAGTAACGGCTAAAATTTTTTCCGGTCTCGCGCCTTTTGCTATCAGATATTTAATTCGTTCGGTGATAACCTTGGTTTTTCCGGCGCCGGCTCCTGCAATCACCAAAACCGGCCCTTCGGTCGCTTCCACCGCCTCTTTTTGTTTGGAATTTAGCTTGTCTGCCGAAGAGGCGGGAGTTTCTTTGTCGGCCATGGGAGTATGATAGCAATTTTGGCGGCTGTGGACATCTTTTTGTACAAGGTTGATTTGGGGGTGTGGAGGTGCTAGTATGTAATTACTGGTCGAGCCAGAAGCGATTGGCTAAAAACTGTTGCAGGATAAGGGTTTTTCCATTATTTAGACTTTAAGTTTTCATAACATTTTAAATAGAACGCATCTTAAAAGGGTGTTTTTGCCCGTTTTGGGCGTTTTTTTGCTTGCCGTGATTTGGGGATCTTTTACATTAACCGCTCACGCAAGCTTTTTATCATTTTTGAGCAAACTTTTGGCTGGCACTGAAGACAGCCAATCTTCTTATAATTCCCAGAATGTTCCCCTTCTAAGAGCTCCCAATGCGCTTGACCCCAAGGCTGCGACTGGAGGTGCGGTTATAAATCTGGTGGAAAATTCCTCTATTTTGCCTGTTATGGGCCCGATGGGAAGTATTGCTGACGCAGAAATGTATAAATTGGATCAGATTACTACTTATACGGTCAGGGGCGGCGACACGCTTTCCAAAATAGCAGACATGTTTGATATCAGCGTAGCTACAATTTATTGGGCCAACGATCTTAAACGCGGCGATTTGATAAAAACGGGGGATGTTTTGGTTATTTTGCCCATAACCGGATTGCAATATACGGTCAAAAAGGGAGATACAATTAAAACCGTCGCGGCCAAATACAAAAGCGACGCTCAGGAAATCATTGCTTATAATGATCTGCCCGCAGACGGTTCATTGGAAGAGGGTACGACAATTATTATTCCTGACGCGGAGCTTGCGGCTCCGCCGCAGCAGACGGCTAGGCTGCGCGGATCTGGCGGTCCGGCGATATCCGGATACTTTATACGGCCGATTACCGGCGGGAGGAAATCGCAGGGACTCCACGGATTTAACGGAGTTGATTTGGCTGATAGTTGCGGAACGCCGATTTATGCTTCCGCTGGCGGCACCGTTTTGGTTGCGCGCACGCAGGGGTGGAACGGAGGATACGGCAGATATGTTGTTATTGCGCATCCCAACGGCACACAGACTGTCTATGCGCACTTGTCAGGCGTTTTTGCTTCTGTCGGGCAAAGCGTTGGCCAAGGCTTGATGATAGGAACCATAGGTTCCACAGGTAACTCAACCGGCTGCCATGTACACTTTGAAGTCCGAGGCGCCCGACAGCCGTTTTAATGGTTGCCGAATCGGGTTTTGGTTGCTAAGATGGCGGCAGACTGAAAGGTGCGGCGGTGAAAATTAAGATTGGCAGGTTTGAGATTTATTCTCTGATGGACGGCTATTTTTGGCTGGATGGCGGAAGAATGTTCGCGGATCTGCCAAAGCTTAAATGGCAGACGATTTGCGTGCCGGATGATAACAACAGAATTCGGCTGGCCGCGAGATGCTATTTGATTAAGGGGCGCACGCTTACTCTTTTTGATACGGGCATGGGAAATCCGCCAGATCCAAAGTTCCCAAAATTTATGGGCGCTTCCTATTTGGATTTTTTTGGAATTAATCAGAACGACGGCAACCTAATAATTAATCTAGAAAAAGCCGGTTTTGCCAAAGAAGACTTAAGATTTGTCACGCAAAGCCATTTACATCTTGATCATTCTGGCTGGAACACATACACAAACGAAGAGAAAAAAATTGTGCCAGTTTTCCCAAACGCTGTTTATCTTATGGAGGATTGGGAGTGGCGGGCGGGAATGAACCCCCATCCTCGCCAGAAAGACAGTTATTTGAAAGAAAATTTTGTTCCGCTGGAAACCGCCGATTTGGACAACAAACTTAGATATTTGTGGAGGGTGAAGCACGATATAGACAAATGGGGGCGAACAAAAAACAAATTTCAACTGGAACCCGGCCTTACTTTTATAAGAACAGGCGGACACACCGATGGACATTGGGTGGCCCTAATTGAATCCGAAAACAAAAAAGCTTTTTTGGCCGGAGATTTGATTCCTACGCATAAGCATATAGTCCCGGGAAATTTAATGAGCTACGATTCAGATTTGAATAAAGTGTTTGGCGAAAAAATTAAATTTCTGACGAAGGCATGCCGCGAGAAGTGGCTGATTCTTTTTGACCACGACCCTGATTTTACAGGAGGTTATGTGGCCAAAAACCAAAAGGGACATTTTGAGTTTCACCCCTTTGAAGGAGGTGCGTAATGTTTTGGAGCAAATTGGCAAGTTTTTTGATGACCGTTGTTTGCTCAATGTCCTTTATGTATTTCCATGTTTTTTCGGTAGCGCGAAATTTTAGCCGCTGGTGGGAAATTGTTTTTCTCGGATTGGCGGTGGCTTCGGGTTTAGTTTTTCTTTGGATCCTTCAAGGAAAATTTGGGAACTAAGTTCCCAAGCGACGATCATCGCCCCGATTGACTTTCGGGGCGTTTTTTCGCTAGGATGCGGATAGAAAAGGAGATGTGATGCAGTACAAAAAGGGGCTAAGGGGCTATATCGCCGGGCAGACGAGCATTTGCGAATTAAACGAGAAGACAAAACGGATTACCTACAGAGGGCGTGATATTGAGACTCTTGCCGGAAAAGTTCCGTTTGAAGAGGTTGCCTACTTGCTATTGGGCTCCCGGCATGCGTCTTGGTTTGAACTTAATGAATTTAAAATTCGGGTGTGCACCTCTTTTTGTAGTTTCGGTTTGGGGAAGTGGGAGAAAGTTGCGGAAACACTCGCGGCTTTGCCGCCCGAAGCGCATTCCATGGAGCTTTTGAGGCATATAATTAACGCTTTCGCGATGTATGACGACAGGCGTAAGCCGCAAGATGAGGCGCATGACCGCGAGATTGCAATAGATCTAGTAGGCCTTATGATTTATTTTGTCGCTTTGGTTCAAAGGCATAAAGAAGGCCTAAGCCCGTTGCTGATTATACCTTCCGACAAAGGATCGCTGGCGGCAAACATTTTTTATCTGCTTGGGAAAAAGCCTTCGCCGTTAGAAGTTGAGGTGATGGATGTGCTTTTTACACTGTACGCCGAGCACGAATTTAACGGGAGCACCTTCGGTGGCGTGAGAATGGCGGCGACTTTGGATACGGATATTTATTCCGGAATGATTAATGGGGTCGGGAATCTCAAGGGTCTGCGCCATGGAGGCGCGAATGAAGCCACATGGGGACTAATACAAAGCTTTGCGGATGTTGTGGACGTTGAAGACTATCTTTTAAAAAAAATCGGCGAGACTCTTGAGCAAAAAGCCGGTTGGAAAATGCCCGGATTCGGGCACGCGGTTTATAAAACCGGCGATGCCAGAGTGCCGATTATTAAAGATTACATATACAGGCTGTCTCGCGAAAAGAAAAATATGATCTACTTTGATATATGCTGTAAGATTGAACAAGCGATGCTGAAAGCTCACAGACTTTATCCGCTCAAAAAGTACCCGTCGTTTAGGTGGTGGTTTCCGAATATAGATTTTTGGGCGGCGCCGGTTTATTACTTGATGGGCATTCCTCATTATCTGAACACCCCGCTTTTTGCGGCATCGCGCATCGCCGGATGGGCTGCCCATTGGATTGAGTGTAAATACGAACTCAAAGAAAAACTCATCCGCCCAAGAGCGAAGTATATAGGCCCAAAACCACAAACTTAGTTTGGGGTTTTTTATTTATAGTGATTGTTAACGTCAATGATTTCTATTGTGTCTTTTTCTCGAAAAATAAAAATCGTCCGGTATTTGCGGTCAATTCGGAAACTCCAAATTCTAAGCGTCCGCGGTTCAAGAAGTTCTGTTTCCAAACTCGGATGAAACGGGTTGGATTCAAAAAATTGCTTTTGTTTTTCAAATTTATTTTCAAGCTGTCGTTTACGCAAATATTCAACAAGGTCATAATGAAGCGGTAAAATTTTCATGAACTAAGTTCTGAAATAGCTTGATCGCTTAAACCCTCTTTTTAAGCTTGCTAAAAATTTCTTGTTATATTTTTTTGTTGCTTCAAGGGAAAACATTATCTCTTTTATATTTTTTGTTGGCGGCGCGGCAAAAATGTTCTGCTCCATCAATTGGCGCAGATAATCATACCGAAGTCTTTTATCCACCAACTCTTCATATTCTTTTTTGGGTATGGTCACGGTTACCATAGTTAAATAATAAGTTTATAAGGTCAATTTGTCACTATTGACAAGGATTTGAGGGTGTGACAAGCTTGAATCAGAAAAAGGGGGTAAATAACAATGTTTTGTTTTGTGGTTTTTCTCGAATACGCCCGACGCACTTTTAGGAGAACTTAATTGCGGGGTGACAAAAACCCAAATTAAAGTAGAGAAAACCTATCTTATCACTGACTAGTTTGCACCAAAGCCGTCCGGAAATCCTGGCGGCGTTTTTTTATTTATTTGCCTTTCCTTCCGGTTTAGGTTAAAACGGACTTAGATTTGGAACGATGTGATGGAATTAAATACAGCCAATTTGCTGGATTATCTGGCTGAATTTGCCTGCAATTTGAAATACGAAGATTTGCCGGAAGAGGTTGTGCGCGAAGCTAAAAGAAGAATTTTTGATTCTTTGGGGTGTTTGATTATGGGCGCGCGGCACGATGAAGCGGTGAAATTGGTGCGCCATGGGATGGCCGGAAAAGAGTGGCAGACGCAACTTGTGAACGGCTTTGCCATCAGCATGGACGGCTCTTACTCTTTAGAAAACGCAGCTTATTTAAACACTCATAGTATCCGCGCCCTAGACTGGAATGACACTTATTTGTCGCTGGAGCCCGCGCATCCGTCTGACAACATCGGCGCTATTTTGGCTTTGGCAGGAGTCTGTAGCGGGAAAGAATTGATCACGGCTTCGGTTTTGGCATACGATATTCAATGCAGATTTTGCGATGCGTTTTCTTTGCGGAAAGAAGGCTGGGATCATGTCGGATATCTTGAGATCTCTTCTGCTTTGGCGACCGGGAAAATTATGAGGCTTGATTTCAAAAAAATGCGCCATGCCGCCTCGCTCGCATTGCGATTTTCGTTTTTGCGGCAGATAAGAGCCGGCAATTCGCTCTCCAACGCCAAAGGGCTTTCCGCCGCGGAGGCGGTTATGTTGGGCGTTCATTCTGTTTTGGAAGCAAGCTGGGGCGTGACAGGACCGGAAGAAATTTTAGAAGGCGAGTGCGGTTTTATAAAACAATGCGCCGGAGAACAAAAATTTGAAGTCGGCGCGTTTGAAAATTTGGGGTCTGATTTTAAACTTTTTACCACGCACATCAAATTTTTTCCGGTTGAATACCACGCGCAATCCGCCGTCTGGTCTGCGCTGGGACTCCGTGAAATGTTGGGAGGTGGCGCGGACACCGAAAAAATAAAAGAGATTAAAATCATATCATCGGAAGCCGCAAAAAATATTATTGGCGGCGAGCAAAAAAAGGAAGTTAAAACGAAGGAGTCCGCCGATCATTCCATTTTTTACATTACGGCTGTGGTTTTGGCGGACGGCGAGCTGACTTTAAAACAATACGATCCAATCCGGTTTTCTGATCCGAAAATCATTTCGCTGATGGATTTGATGACGATTCAGGAGTCGCCGAATTATTCGCGAGCGTATTGTTTTAAAATGGCGCCCGAATTCGGCGTTACTCTGGTTTGCAGAATGAGGAACGGAGAGTTGTGCGTGTCCGGAGAGCATGTATATCCCAAGGGCCACTTCGCCAACCCCTTGAGCGATAAAAAGCTTAAAAACAAATTTGGAGAGCCGATGGACTGGTTGGACTTTGTCTGGAGCCTGGAAAAATTAAATGCAAAAGATCTCTATTGGATTTTGCGGGATCTAAAAGTATGAACCTTAAAGAATTAATTGGCGCAAAAAAGCACCTGGTTCTCGTGGGCGTTACAGAGCCGATAGAAGCTCTCATAGTGAAAGCCGCAGGATTCAAAGCGGCTTACATTTCCGGTGCGGCTCTTTCAACCAAATTGGGTTTTTTGGACGAGGGGCTGATCAGTTTGGAAAAAATGGTTCAGGTGGTGAGCGATATCATAAAAGCGTCCGATTTGCCTCTTTTGGTTGATTGCGATACCGGACTTTGGTCTTCCGATTCGGAGGACTTTCAAAAAAAAGAAAGCCCGGAGGCGCAGAAAGAAATGGCGCACGCCATGATGCATCTTCTTGCTGACGCCGGAGCGGACGCTGTTCAGATAGAAGATCAGGCTCCCGCAAAAAAGAGATGCGGGCATCTTTCGGGAAAAGAGCTGGTTTCAATGAACGATATGTTTTGGAAAATCAAAATGCTGGCTTATTGGAGAAAAAACAGAGATCAAGTAATAGTTGCGCGCACAGACGCGCGGGCGGTGGAGGGATTGGACGGCGCAATTTTCCGTGCTCACCGCTACATAAACGCCGGAGCGGATGCTATTTTTCCGGAAGCGCTGGAATCTTTGGAAGAATTTAAAGAATTCCGCCGCCAAGTCCCGAAAGTCCCGCTTGTTGCAAACTCGGCCGAATGCGGCAGAACTCCTCCATTTAATGCCGATCAGCTTTTCAGCGCTGGCTACCGGATTGTTTTAATCCCGGCGACGCCTTTTCGGATGATGCTCCGCACTTTTAGAGACGCTTTGCAAGAAATAAAAACTTTTGGCTCCCTGAATTTCGCTGTTGAAAACGACGAATTGATTTCAAGAACCGAACTGAATAAATTTATAAAAAAACATTCAAAAGTTTATAAAAAATGACCCCCTTGCTATTTAAGCTAAGGGGGTTTTATTATGGGGTCAGAACGCTTGAGAATTGCATATGCCTAAATCCTCGGATTTTACACCGACCCGCAAGATCTTTGTCCCGACAAAAGAAGAACACATCCGGATGTACAAGCTTTTACTCCTAACTTCTGTTTTGGGCAGGGAGCTTGACAGAAGAAAAGATGAATTTGAACCCATTAAAATTTTCACTGGCATCGGCCAAGAAGCTATTTATGTAGGTTCGGTTTCAGCCGCGGAGAAATACGATTGGTTCGCGCCGGACCATCGCGCCATGGGCGTGCTTTTGGGCAGGGGACTTACGCCCAAAGAGATCATCTGCCAGGACGGCGCTTTTGCGGAGTCAATATATAGCGGATATAATTTCGGCATTCACATAGGAAGCCCGGAGCACCACTTGATTCGCTTTGAGTCTGATATGGCGCTGAATGTCGCTGTGGGCACGGGACTTATTGACGCTGTTTACTACACCCGCGATATTATTGAAAAAAAATCTTCCGACGAAAATCCGGTATTGCTCGCTTATTTGGGAGACGGCGCGTCCGCGCACGGCAACGCGCATTCCGCTTTTCTTTTTGCTTCAACTAGAAAGCTTCCCGCACTATTTTTTATAAATAACAACGGTTATGCCATAAAAACGCCGGTGGAATACCAGCGGGCGCTGGCACGATTGGGCAGAATCGCGGAAGGTTACGGTATGAAGTTTTTGGTTGTTGACGGAAACAATGTTTGGAATGTGTGGAACGCAACTAAAATGGCGCTTGATGATATCAGAAACGACGGCGGACCGTGGATAATAGAATGCTGCACTTTTCGGGTATCAGGGCATAATGCCCACGAAACTTCTGAGATGTCCAGTTATGTTCCAAGAGATCTTCGTCTGGAATGGTTAGGCGAAGATCCGCTTGAGCACTATAGCTTGAAGCTCAAGCTAATGAGATTTTTGGATGATGAGAGCGAAAAAATTTTTAGGATAGAGGCGGAAGAAAAAATCGCAGAAGCTTTCAGTGCCATGAAAGCCTTTTCTCCTCCTTCAAAACTTCATCCTGTTTTCGCCCCCAGAAACACTGCCATTTTAACCACGCCAAAGACCTCCGAGAGAATACTAACTTATAGCGCAGCAATCAACGAAGCCTTACGGCAGGCAATGGAAATGGATCTCGCAGTAAGGATTTTTGGGGAAGATGTTGAAAATGGCGGAGTGCACGGTGTCACCAAAAAGCTTAATAAGCAATTCGGCAAAGAAAGGATTTTTCATACTTCTCTGGATGAGAATGGAATTTTTACTTATGCGATTGGCATGGCGCTGGCCGGGCTCAAGCCTTCGCCGGAAGTTCAGTTTCTCCCGTTTTTAAAGTATGCTTTCGGACCAGTGTCGAATTATCTTGCGACGCATCACGCAGTTACCGGTCAGGGATTGTCGGTAGTTATGCGAGCTCCGGCAGGCGGCGGATTTATTTCAAACAACTGCCACCAAGAAATGATTGAAGCAATGCTGGCGCACGGCGGAGGCATTAAGATTGTTTGCCCATCAACGCCTTATGCTGCAAAAGGTTTACTCATGGCATCGTTTCGTGATGGCAACCCGGTGCTTTTTGTAGAACAAATTTCTCACTACGGCAAAAAGGGCGAAGTGCCAGAGGAGCCGTATGAAATACCGATTGGCGAAGCAAAAACATTGTTGGAAGGCAGAGACATTTCAATTATTACTTACGGAGCGATGATGGTTGAGCGGACATTGAAAGCGGCGGAGGCGCTGGCCAAGGAAGGTATTTCTGCGGAAATTATTGACTTGCAGACGATCGTACCAATGGACAGAGAAGCTGTTTTGTGTTCCGTGACCAAAACCGAAAGAGCGCTTATAGTCCACGAAGCCAAAACCAAATTCGGAGTTGGCGCGGAAATCGCAAGCATGATCGGCGCTTATGTCAGCGAAGTGAGGCGGGATATAAAAGAAATGTCCGATTTCTTTGTTGCAACAAAAGTTCTTGGCGCGAAAGACGGGCCGGTTACGGCGCATCCAGCGTTGGAGGTCTTGCGCTTGCCGCAAGTCGAAGATATAGTAGCGGCAGCAAAGGAGATGGCGCGATGAGTCTCGTTGAAATTCATGTCACCTTTCAGACCTTTGAAGAGGAGAAAACTGAAGCCAAATTCAAGGTTCTGGATATATTGGTTAGCGTTGGACAGTTTGTCAGAAAAGAAGATGGATTGGTTACGATTGAGACGGAAAAAGCTACGTTTGACTTTGAATCGCCGGTTGAAGGCTCAATAAAAGAAATCTTTTTAAAAGAAGATCCGGCGCAGGAATATTCCCACGGTACGTTGTTTTGCACAATCGAGGCTTCGCCATGAAAACGCAAAAGCCATCCTTGCTTAGGCAGGCTACGGCGAAATATTTGACGAAATCGCAGAGTATTCCTTTTACTCCGATTTGGACGAGCGCCGATGTATCCAAACTGCTTGAAATCCGCGCAGTTTCGCGCCACAAGTTCAGTGCGATGCTTCTTTATTTACTTGCAGAATCTTTGCTTCGGATGCCGGAGATGAATATCGGTTGGGAAGAAAAAGAATCACAAATTATTTTGTACGACACTTTGAATCTCGGCATTTCGTTAAACACAAAAGACGACGATGTCGTGGTGGCACGGATTGCGGAATCGAATCGCAAAAACATCAGCCAACTCAATAGCGCAATCTCGGAACTAGAGGAAAAAGCGAAGACTACTGGCAAAATACTGGAAAAAGATATTTTCCCGTTACCAAACATTGTTCTTAATAACGCTGGAATGATGGACATAGAAGGAGGCGTGCCGATACCGCTTCCGTGGAACGCGCTTATGGTGACAACGTTTACAGTTAAGCGGATGCCGGTTGCTGATCCACATAAGCCTTGGGCCATTGGCGTTCTGCCAATGATGAACGTTGTTTTAACTTTCGATCACCGTCTTTTTGACGGCGCGAAAGCGGCGAAATTTCTCGCACTATTTAAACAAAGACTAGAAAACCCCCGTTTTTAACGAGGGTTTTTAATTTGGTTGAGTTCCGGGCTGTAAAAAAGGCTGCCGGACGGTTTGCCGCAATAAGGGCACGGCCATTTAACTTCGTACTGAAAAACATGCTTTCCGGATAAGCTGCTTTGCAGCCACTTGATGTTATATTCCTCGTCAGGCAACATGGGCCCCAAAATGCGCACAACTTTTCCTTTAGGAAAATAATTTTTATTATAGCGGTCGCAGTGATATTGTTCTCGCCATTTTATCAAATCGCCCAGGCGAAAACCCTTTTCTTCTACAGGCTTCGCCTCGCATTTCAACGCGCTTCTTTTGTTTCTGTATCTCGTCTTGCATTTTTTGCACACATAAGTAAATCGCACTCTTCTTGGCAAAACTTCTCTGATAGTTTTCACAAAGGCATCCTTTCGCTTCTGGGTTTATGGTATCGCGAAATCAGTTCTGTGGCAAGCTTGATTTTTATCTCGTCTTTTTCTGATTCGGAAAAACTTTTTACGTTTAATTCTTCGGCCATAGAAGTTATGCGCACGTCCTTAAGACCGCAGGGAATCAGCGGCTCTAAATACTTTTCTTCCGGATCTAAAGAAACCGTCATGCCGTATCTTGTAACGCCGCGCGAGATTTGGAGACCAACAGAGGCAATCTTTTTTTCTTTGCCGATATAAAGGCCGGGGTTATCTTTTCTGCGCCGAGTTTCTACGCCGTAAGTTTTCAAACATGCGGCGGCGGAATCTAAAAGCGCGTTCTCAAAGTTTGATATAGACATGTTTTTTATTTCAAAAATACAATAAACCGAAAGAATGCCGGGGCCCTGATAGGTTACAAGTCCGCCGCGCCCGATTATTTCAATGGGCGCCGGAAGTTCCCAAATTTCTTTTTTAAAACAGCGCTGAATACCGGCTAGGTTTTTTGCCAGCGAAGCGCCAGCAGTGTAAACCGGCTCATGTTCAACAAAAATTAGCTGGTCATTTTCCTTGTTTTTGAAAACCTTTTCTGCCCAATATTCATCTTGTATTGCCACAGCTTTTTTAATTGGGAAATTTACGCCCCAGTCTTCAATTTGAAAATACATATGTAAAACGCGTCTCTTTTTTGAGCTTAATCCCGCCATTGAATTTTTGCAATCACGGCGCTATAGTTTTGGCAGATTGAAAGGCTGGAAAATATGTCCAAGGAAAGAAAGGCGCGTTTTAGGACGCTTTCGGACATTGAACTGAAATCCGTATACGGGCCGGAGGATTTGCCGTATTTTAACGAGCTTTCGGAAGCGGCTAAAAGAGAAATTTTAGAAGCGCATGAAAAACATTTCGGCGCCCCCGGAAAGCCCCCCTTTTTAAGGGGAATCTATGAATTGGGTTACCGCGCGCAGCTTCCTACAATACGACAATTTTGCGGCCGCGGCACGGCGGAAGACACAAACGAGCTTCTGCATTATCTTATTAGTTTGGGCGAAACCGGCGTTTCAATTGCTTATGACGCGCCGACTCTTTATGCGCGCGATTCCGACAACGAAGATTGGTCTTTCGGGTATGTCGGTAAAGACGGGGTGGCTGTGGACACCTTCGCCGATTATAAGGATTTATTTCGCGGTATTCAAAGAGAAAAATTTGCCGTTTCGCAAACGATAAATTTGCCAGCCATTGTTTTTTTCTGTATGGATCTCCTGCTTGCCAAAGAGCAGAAAATAAACCTCAAAAAACTGCGTGGCACGATCCAGTCTGATATGCGCAAGGAGGCTATCGGCCAGAAAGCATACAGATTTTCTTTGACGCATGGCATGAGGCTTGAGGGGGATATGATGGAATTCGCGATTCGCAATCTGGATTTCGGATTTTATCCCGTCAATTCTTCCGGATACCACATGTCAGAGCAGGGCGCGTCTTCGGCGCAAGAGCTGACTTTTACTTTTGAAAACGCCTTTGTTTTGTTGGAATATTGTTTGAGCCGCGGCATGAACATTGATGACGTTGCCGGGCGGATGTCCTGCTTTTTTAACTGCAAGGGATTTTGGGAAGAAATTGCCAAATTCCGCGCGGCGCGGAAGATTTGGTACGAAACTATTAAAAGTGAATACGGAGCCAAAAATCCAAGATCACTCGCCCTTAAATTTCACGTCCAAAACTCCGGCGCGAGCTTCAAGCGGCAAGAGCCGCGTAACAATGTCATACGCGGCTCGCTGCACTACCTGGCGGCTTTTTTGGGGGGAGCGCAGTCAATCCACCTGAATTCGTGGGATGAGGAGATGGCTTTGCCGAGCGTGGAAGCAGTCAAAGAAGCTATCCGAACACAGCAAATTGTCGGAGAAGAAATGAACATCGCCGACGTGGTGGATGCGGTTGGCGGAAGTTATTATTTGGAATGGCACACCCGCGAGATAGAGCGGCGCGTAAAAGAATATTTTGGCATCATAGACAAACTTGGCGGAATGCAACGCGCAATAGAGCTTGGTTATCCGCAGCTTGAAATCAAAAAAACTTCCTTGGCGGAGGCGGAGCGGACGAATCAAGGCTCGCCGGAAATTGTTATCGTCGGCGTCAACAAGCATTTTGATCTGGCATCGGCCGAACGCGAAGAAAAAGAAATCTTTGACAAAATGATCCGCGTCCCGACGCTGGAAACACATCAAAAGCAAAAAGAGCGCTTGGCTAAAGTAAAGAGGGGGCGCGACGAAAGGGTGGTTGAAAAATGCCTTAAGCGCCTTGCTGACGAAGCGCGCGGAGGTGGCAATTTGGTGGAGCCAGTCACGGAAGCGGTGGGATCTTACGCAACGGTGGAGGAAACTATGATAAAAACCCTGGAACCTGTTTTCGGCCGCTGGCGCGGTCCGGGAGATTAGCTTCGTGGCAAACTCTAGACAAGGAGGTAAAAAATGAAGTACCCGAAAATTCTTTTGATAAAGCCGCCCCTAGACGGGCACGACAGGCCAATTCACGATCTGATAGTTCTTTTAAGAAAATATAATATTGACTCTGTCTGGCCTGGATTGCAGCAGTCTTGGCCGCAGATTGTAAAGACCGCTGTTGAAGAAGATCCGGACGCGATAGGAATTTCTGTTCACACGGGCGACCCGGTCGCGCTTCTCGGGCATCTTAAAACAAAGTTTGATGAAGCGGGGCTGGGAGAAAAAATTTTGGTTGCCGGAGGCAGCGGAGAAATAACATTTCCCGACGTGAGAGAAAAGTTAAGCGCAATGGGATTTAAAGTGTTTCTTTCCGCAACTTCGCACGAAGAAATAGCGAAGTACATTTTGGAAAGGTTTAAAGAAAAAGAAAGAAAGCGGCAAAGCGAGTTTGTGGTGCAGAGCGCAATTTCGCGAAATATTTTGGCTTCGGCAATCACTCACCAAGAGCGCGGCGCCTTGATTTTACAAATTCCGATTGAAAACAATTCAAAAACCGTAGTACTGGGCGGTCCGACTGGCGCCGGAAAAAGCAGTATCTTGAATGCTGTTTTGGAGCGCTTCGGAAGGCACGGAACGAAAATTGCTGTTTTTTTGTGCGATCCGCGCGGACCTAAAATAAAAGGCGCTTTTTTGGGTGACCGGATTGTGTTACAGGACCATACTTTAAACGAAAACATTTTCATCCGTAGCGTTTCGCAGTTCGGAAATTACAGCAAGAAACGTATTGCGTTCCTTAAAAAACTTGCGGACCTAGCAAAACATTGGGGAGCAAAGGTCATTTTTTTTGAAACGATTGGGTTGGGGCAAGAGGCATCTCTTGCGATAAAAACAATGGCAGATCTTTTTTTGTGGGTTGCTTTGCCGAACGAAACAGACGATGTGCGGCTTATGAAAGGCGGCGCGCACGAAATGGCTGATGCGATTTTGCTGAATAAAATTGATCAAGAGCCGGCTTTCCGCGCAGAACTCGCGCTTAAAGAACGCTTTCAAAAACCGTATTTTCCGGTATCGGCAACAACTGGCGTCGGCATAGATGACTTTTGTAAATTCTTGGAAGAAAAAATGAAAGCCTAGGCTTTCATCCCGCAGTATGCGGGATCATTGCCAAAGCAATGAAAAAGTCGCCTTGATGGGCGGCTTTTTTGTTGCACTAATCCAATTTAATTTTACTTGGTAGGCAAAACTTCCACAATTTCGTAACCGCTTTCTCCTAGAAAGAAAGACATTATTAACCACTGTCTGTATTTGAGGCGAACCCTTGTTCCTTTTTGTGCTGCATTTTCAAGCTTTTGCAACACATCTGTCCGGTCTTTTGAGACGCTGAAGTTAAATGGCTCTTGCAGAGCGCTTTGCGACCCCTGTCCGGGCTGCAATTGGCCTTCGTGCGTTTTAAAAGTTAAGCCTTTATAAGACAGCTTTGTAACATAACCAACCCGTTCTCCGTTGGAATAATTTGGCATCAAGCCAATTGGCGATGCTAATCGCACAATTACGGAAACGAACACAGCAATAATCACCACCACAACAATCAGCTCAATTAACGTAAAACCATTGTTTTTTGGCTTCATTCTTTGTTTCTCCTTCTGCCAAGAAAGATAACATAGTAGTCAATACTTTGTCAATAGTGCGTTGTAAATTACAAATGCTATATTGTTTGCAGAAATTAAGGAGGACGAATTGACGATGAGACTTTTGGAAGAGCATTTTCAGATAAGAGATTTGGTAAGAATGAGAATGGCTGATTTAGATCCTGCTGGAAAAAAAATTCAGGACGAGACAAAGAATATTTCCGAAATGATCAAAAAATACGAGCGGCATAACGCGCCGTTTGCGTGGCCGTTTGTCAGAGAAATGGCGGGGCTCGGGCTTTGCGGCATAAATATTCCCGACGAATACGGCGGCGCCGGAATGGACAATCTTTCCGGAGCAATCGCGATGGTTGAAATGTGCAGAGTTTGGCCCGGCGGAGCATTGATTTTGGGAGTCGGCAATTCATTGGTTGGCGATCCCCTATTCAGGCTCGGGAATGAAGCGCAAAAAAAGAAATGGCTACCGAAACTGGCCGTTGGAAAAATTTTGGGATCGTTTGGTCTTACCGAACCAAATCATGGATCAGACGCCGCGCATATTGAAACTTACGCCGAGCTGGTTAGCGGAGGGTTTTTAATATCCGGAGAGAAATGTTTTATCACAAACGCTCCTGTCGCGAAATTTCTGATTGTTTTTGCGAGAACCGATCGCTCTATCAAAGACCACCGCGGCGTTTCCGCGTTTTTGATTCCGGTAATGCGCGTGGACAAGAAAAGCGGAGCGCTTAAAATCGGAAAACCAGAACAGAAATTGGGGCTTCACGCTGCTCATATGGGTTCGGTCGTGTTTACCAACTTGTTTGTGCCGGAAAGCTGCCTTTTGGGCCAACTCGGGAATGGTTTTGGCAAAGGGGCTATGGCAACTCTTAACCATGGCCGTAACTGGATTGCCGCGCAAGGAACTGGAATTTTGGACGCTGTTGCACAGCTTTCTTTAAAACACGCGCAGAACCGCACGGCCTTCGGCGGGCCGATCATTGTTCGTTCCGGAGTCGGCGACCCAATTGTCAAAATGGCCATGGCAGCAGACATTTCCAGAATTTTGCTTTTTTATTCCGCTTGGCTGGAAGACCAAGGCGCCGAATTTTCTCATTACGCTTCGCTTGCAAAGCTGTTTTCATCGGAAAAGGCGTGGGGGATGGCGCACGAAGCCCAGCGAATTTTCGGCGGATCAGGATATCTTGCGGAGATGGAAGTTGCAAGATTCGTTCTTGATTCTTTGCCGTTGGATATTTACGAAGGCGCGTCAAATGTCCAGAGAAGCAATATCGTGCGTGCTTGGGTGGATGGAAAAATTTCTTTTAACACCCCGCCGTTTTATAAGCAGGAAATTGACAACCAGAAAGAGCGTGTTGTAAAACAGTTGGGAGAAAAAAGCGCGTTGTTGCTGGAAGACCAGCGTTTGCCCTTTGAAACTGCGGATATTCTGCCGTGGTTGGTTGCCAAAGACTTGATTCAGACAGAATTTAGCGAAAGCTGGCCGAAAGAATTTATGTGGTTCAAAAACCCGTCTTTGCTCGTAGCACTTATTCACGAACAAATCAAAAAGGATTTGCATGGCGCCGTTGAGCGAAATGGCAGTCTTTGGACTGAAGCGAAAGAACACGTTAAAACGGCCGCCTTTTGACAAGGCGGCTATTTTTTATTTACGATAAATATCTTTTCTGTGCCGGACTTCCAGCAATAAAATTATTTCGTTATCAATGATTCTGAAGATACACCTATAATCGCGGCCGATCCTAAAAGCCAAAAAGCCCTCCAATGAGCCAGTGAGATATTTAGTATGAAGCAGTGGATGATAAAAGTTTTCTTCCAATAATTTTAAGAGCTTGGCCAAATGTTCAAGCTCTCTATTTTCGAGTTTGTTGGCAGATTTTTGAAAGGCGGAGCCGTAAATAAGCGCTGGCACAATTTACTTTATTGATCGGACGTGCTTAATAAAATTTTCTGGCGCTGTAAATCTATATAGTTTTTTGGGCCTTTCTGCGGCCAGCCTTAAAATTCTGCGTACAAAAGACGGTTTATACTCTCCTTCGGGATCGCGGAGCACTAAAAGAACCGCGCTTTTTAAAAACTCTGTTTCTTTGCGCAATTCTTTTACCTCGTGATAAATTTTTTCCGCGGTTTGGATAGTCATATGCCTTTTATACTATCTTACTCGCCCCAAACTGTCACTATTGACAAGATTAGCGGTTGGGTGTATACTTGAAACAGAAAATTTGATAGAAAAGGGGGAGGATAATATGACAAACACGCGCTATGGTATGGCTTGTTTGATCGGCACGTTATAAATAATGCTCTCAGTTATTTTTAAGGGGGTGTTAATTTGTAGATTTTTTCTAAATATTTAGTTCGTTAAGAATCATATATTCTTTGCTCTTTGAATTTCTTATTGTTATAAATATATTTCATATTATTCCCCCCTTAAGGTAAGGGGGTTAGGGGGGTTATGAAATGTAAGAGGGGGGCGTTATTACTTTTTAATAATGTATTTCCCCGGCTCTTCGCCCAAATCCACGAATTCGTCCACGGCTTCTTTGAGTTTGCCGGAAGAAGATCTGCCGAAAGCAATGACTTCCACGCGCCTGCCCTGATTTTTCAGATATTCAACAAGAGGAATAAAATCACCGTCGCCGGAAGCGATGACTATCGTGTCTACAATCTCTGCTGTGCGGATAGCATCAACCGCGAGCCCCACATCCCAGTCCGCTTTTTTTGCTCCGCCAAAAAACTCCTGCAGCTCTTTTTCCCTGGTTTCAATTCCGAGCTTGATTAGCGCTTCAAAAAACGGCTTTTCCTCGCCGGTTTTGGTGCTGATTACGTATCCGAAAGCGCGGATAAGCTGCCTCCCGCCTACCGCCGTCGCCAAAAGATTTTTAAAATTTACTCTCCCCCCAAAAAGGCTCCGCGCGGAGTGGTAAAGATTCTGCGCGTCAATGAATACGGCTACGCGCTGATTTTTATGTTTGATATCTGGCATTTTATTTTCTAAGTCCTAGTTTTTTAATCAATTTTTCGTAACTCGCTTTATTTTTTTTCTGAAGATACTCCAAAAATTTTTTTCTTTTGGAAACCATCATCAAAAGCCCCTTTCTGGAGTGGTTGTCTTTTGGGTGTTTTTTGAGGTGGCCGGTTAGCTCATCAATTCTTTTGGTCAGCAAAGCCACCTGCACCTCCGCGGAGCCGGTGTCTTTGTCGTGGACCCTGTGCGCCTCCACTATTTTCTTTTTGTCTTTGGTTTTAAGCATACACTACTAATTACCAATTTATACTAATATACGGATAATATCACAAGATGTGATAATATCAAAATGTGGAAAATGTCGCAAAATTAAAAAAAGAGTTTCTGGAGTATCTAGAGATAGAAAAGGGAAGATCGGTTAAAACCGTTGAAAATTATGACCATTATCTAAAGAGGTTTTTTGAGTTCGCGAAAATCGGTTCTCCCGAAAGTATTACCGAAGATTTGGTGCGCAAATACAGGCTTTATCTGAACCGCGCCGATTTGGATAAGCCCACCCAGAATTACCATGTTATTGCGCTCCGGATGTTTCTTAAGTATCTGTCTAAAAGAAATATTGAGTCGCTGGACGCCGAAAAAATTGAGCTCGCCAAATTGCCCCAGAGAGAGCTGGACTTGTTAAGTTCGGAGGATTTGGAAAGATTGCTTGCATCTCCGACTGGCAACTCGCCAAAAGCTTTGCGCGACAAGGCAATTCTTGAGATGTTTTTTTCAACCGGACTTCGGATTTCGGAGCTTTGCGGATTAGCTGTTGACGACATCAATCTCAAGCGCGGTGAGTTTTCGGTGCGCGGGAAGGGCGGGAAAATCAGGGTGGTTTTTTTGTCGGATCGCGCTAAGAGCGCATTGGCTAATTATTCAGAAAAGGGGGGCGTGGTTGATGATGAGCGATTATTCAGCATGACTCCGCGTTCAATTCAAAGAATGATAAAAAAATACGCCGTTGCGGCCGGTATCACCAAAAAGGTCACACCGCACGTTCTGCGCCACGCATTTGCCACCGATTTACTCCAAAATGGCGCGGATTTGCGCTCCGTCCAAGCCATGCTCGGCCACGCCAACATTTCCACTACGCAAATCTACACACATTTTACGGATAGACAGTTAAAAGAAGTGCACAGGGCGTTTCATGGGAGGAGGAGAAAATAAAAAGAAAACCCCGTTCGCGACATTGTTGTCGGAACAGGGCGACCCGATGGGCCTTTGCAGATTTTTGAGGCCGTCTCGGCGGGAGATTTGGCGGGTTAGGCGGCTTTCTTGCGTATCGCAACTTGCTTCCTAAGATAAGCTATTTCGGCGGTTTTTTCTTCTTTGACCTCTTTAGCTGTTTTCTGCGGCTTAGTGAGATCCGGCAAATTGGTCGCCGCAATCACTTTTAGAAAAATCTCGAAAGCTCCGTGATCGGCGTTGGCCAACTTGCTAAGCCGCGGAAATCTTTTAGACCACCGCCAATGATCATTTTCGTCCGGCGGGTTAAGATCTATCCGCAGGTCAAATGAGTCCACCAGAAACGCCTTGCAAACTATCTCGGAAGTTTTGGTTCTGGGCAATTTCAGAAACATCACCATTCTTAGCGTTGCCGTGTCGATGAACTCTCGCGCCTCCTTCTCGCTTTCCAACGAGTAGGCTTTGGCGAGGAGAGTGTCGAACACCGACTGCTCATCCGGATCTGTGTGCACACGGCCGCGGCGATCAACATGGCTGTATGCGCCGTGCCGCACGGAGCTTTTCAGATCCGGATTAGTCAGCGGTCCCTCATCCTCTCTGCTCTCATATCCTTCTTCCTGAAAATCAATCTCTGGAATCATTGTATTCTCCTTCTCCCGCCGAAGCGGGAATTAGTGGGTTGCACTGGAGATGATGGGTATATCATCGAGGTCGTCAATTATTTCTAGCAGGTCAATATTTATCGGTGCAATGAATTTTCCGAAACGAACCATTGCGTCTCCGGTCTCGTCTGCCCCGACGATCTCCCCTTCGGTGTCGGCCGCAATTTGCAAAAAACGCACATTCTGTGAGCCCGAAAGCTCGCAGGTTAACATCACCTTCGTTCGTGCTAACATAGCTTTCTCCTTTTTATTTCAAATTTTTACTGCCCCCTCAAGGGCCGCGAGCGGCCGATTTGTGAGTGCTATGTCTTTATTATTTATAAAATGACATTTGATGCACCTCGGCACTCGCAGTCCTTGAAGAGGCAGTATTTAGCTTATTCTGCCTCAATTATACTCCTTTTTTAGACACTTGTCAAGTGCCGTTGACAATGCTATAATAGGCCTAAATGTAAGCCCTCGTGGTGAAACGGATATCACGCATGGCTTCGGACCATGTGTTCCCCGTTCAAATCGGGGCGAGGGCGCAAATACAAATGGAAAATATTATGGCCAAAGAAAATAACGAGAAAAAATTTACTATCCCCAAAGAAGTTCGCGCGGCGGTGGCGATTTTGGAAAGCGCCGGTTTTGAGGCGTATCTTATCGGCGGGTGCGTCCGGGACCTTTTAATTGAGAGGACGCCTCAAGATTGGGACATAACCACCAATGCTAGGCCGGAGAAAATCCAAGAGCTTTTTCCAAAAAGTTTTTATGAAAACAAATTTGGAACGGTAAGCGTGGTTACAGATTCGGAAAATCCGAGGCTCCGCACTATAGAAATCACTCCTTACCGGCTTGAAGGAAAATATTCCGACAAGCGCCATCCGGATGAAGTGAAATTCGCTGATAAACTAGAAGACGACTTGGCAAGAAGGGATTTTACGATAAACGCAATGGCGATGAAGCTCGCGCTCTCCTCGAAGTCGCTCGGGAAGAAGTCCGACTTCTTTGGGATCTCGAAGTCGGACTTCGGGGAGAGCGACTTCTTCCCGGGCTCGAGCTTGATCGATCCTTTCAACGGCCAAAAAGACTTAGAGCAAAAACTCATTCGCGCCGTCGGCGATCCCAACGAGCGTTTTGAAGAAGACGCGCTCCGGATTATGCGCGCAGTACGGCTGTCGGCAGAACTAGGATTTACAATTGAGGAAAAAACCCAAAAAGCGTTAAAAGACCGTGCTCATCTGCTCCGTGTTATTGCAAAAGAGAGAATCCGCGACGAATTTTCCAAAACACTGATGGCCGCCACACCTTCACTAGGACTTGAAACCATGCGGAAGCTGGGTGTTTTAAAACTATTTTTGCCGGAACTGGAAGAGGGGTGGGGTGTCGGACAAAATAAACACCATGTCTATACCGTCTGGGAGCACAATGTCAGATCTTTGGATTGCGCCGCAAAAGAAAAATGGCCGCTCGTAGTTCGCCTCGCCGCGCTTTTTCACGATATTGGGAAACCCCGAAGCAAACGCGGCGACGGGCCAGACTCCACTTTTTACGGGCATGAAATAATCGGCGCAAAGATGTCCGCGCAAGCTCTTTCACGCCTTCGCTTCTCCGCAGAGTTTACGGAGAAAGCAGCCAAACTGGTCCGCTACCACCTTTTTTATTACAATGTAGATGAAGTGTCGGAATCTTCCGTGCGCCGTCTTATCTCGCGCGTCGGGCCGGAAGATATGGAAGATTTAATCCGCGTCCGCATCTGCGATCGCATCGGTTCCGGAGTTCCAAAAGCGGAGCCGTACAAACTCCGCCATTTTAGATTTTTGGTTGAAAAATTGCAAAGAGATCCGGTTTCGGTTAAAATGCTTAAAATAAACGGCGATAAAATAAAGGAGCTCACCGGGCTTCCGCAAAGCATAAAAATCGGGTTGATTATTCATGCTTTGATGGACGAAGTTTTGGACGATCCGGAAAAAAATACACCGGAATATTTAGAAAAACGCGCCACGGAACTGAACGCTTTGCCGGATGCAGAGCTCAAAAAACTCGCCGACGCCGGCCGCAGCAAAAAATTAGGCCTTGAAGAAGAAGAGATTTCAAAAATTAAGAAAAAACACTGGGTAAAATAATATGAAAGAGTCAAGCGCAGATAGAATATTTGGGAAATTCGAAGCCGGTAAAGAATCGGCCCGCCATCTTTTGGCTAAGGAATTCAAAGAACAAGAATATAAATATGAAACGGAGCGCCAAAAAACAAAAGAAGAGCTTGAAATAATCGCTTTTGTGAATGAGTTTACAAACACCGTAGCAACAAATTTCGGGGGCCAGTCGCTGGATGTGCAACAAAAAAATGTTCATGTGTTAGATCAATCAGAAATTGAACAATTGGACAAGATATTTTCACAAAAAGAAACAACCCATCCATCTTCAATATTTATAGCTTCTTTGCAGGCAATAGTAATGAGCGATAAAAAGGGCGACTTACTTGCTTTTACTAGAGAACTGGTGCACGAAATGTGTCATTTCAAAGCCTTCCAGTCTCTTGAGGTAAGATTGGATCCTGATAGAAAAATGTGGGTTGGAAAAAACAGAAGGGGCGGTTTGGCTATAGAGATCAAGCGAGACAAACAAAAAGAAGCAGCTTTCGTTGACTTAAATGAAGCTATAATAGAACAGCTGACTGGGGTTATTTTGGAGAATCTTACGAAGTCAAATGATTTGCCTGACGCATTAAAAAAACAAATTGAAAAAGTGCCAAACGAGCAAAGAGAAGAAAAAATTTTTGGGGCAGTGTACGTTCCAGAACAGTTGCGCCTCATTGATATAGCGGAAAAAATTTACGGCAAAAATCGTGACCGATTCAAGAATGCTGGTGAAGTGCTAAGATTATTTTACAAATCAATGTTTTCCGGAGAATTACTTCAAGTTGCGCGGCTTATTGAAAAAACCTTCGGAAAAGGAAGTTTTAAAAAAATCGGCGAAGAAGGTTTGCCGATATCGCAAATTGAAAAAGAGGTTGCTGAAGAAGAAAAATAAATAACGGGGTGTAGTATACCGGTAGTACGTGCGCTTCGGGTGCGCAAAGACGGAGTTCAATTCTCCGCACCCCGACCAGTTGAAACAAATCAAAACTATAGGCCGGTCCTAATAAGTTCCGTAGGGTTCTTGACGACCAAAACCGCGGACCTTGGCTCAAGCGTGATTGGCAAAGTCATTGGATTGCCGGCAACGTCATAAAACGGCCCTCCGTCCAGACGTTCGAAATCATGCGCATTTTCGTTGTCGGTGTTTACCACCACAATCGCATTTTCAAACATTCTTACAAAAAGGTTATTTATTTCTTTCGCATCGCCCAAAGAATCGCCGAGATTTAAATCAAATTCCTTAAACCAATAGTGCGGTATGTCGGACACCCCCTCTTTATAAGTCCAATACGCCTCGCGGTCGCGGTCGGCAAAAAGCAGGAAAGAATAGTAAGCAAAAAGAGTTTTATCCACGTTGCCCGCCCAACCCGGGGATGGTTTTGAATTTACGTGAATACGCACATTTTTTGGAATCTTCTTAATTTCCTCAAGAATCCGCCGAAAATCCTCGATTGGGTATTCCTCGGGATACGTTTCCATCTCAATCCCCCCGGCTGCAATGGCGAGCCTTGAAAAGAAATCTGGCGTAAGTGTGACCGAAACCCCATCAAGGTTTGCCACAAAAGGAAAAGGAATCTTTTTCCTGACATTGGTGAAAAATTCTATCCATGCGTTCTGGTAGGCTGCATCCGTTTGGTAATTCGCCCACGGCGCAGTGTTAGTAAACCCCGTTTGCGCTTCCTGGGTTCCGAAAAAATCATCAATGAGTATCGCGTCCCATCTGCCGCCCAGCTCTAAAAGGAGTTTATTAAGTTTCTTCGCAAAAAACTCCTGCCATTGGACGTTTCCGGGGTCCGGCCAATAGGTGCCGGCGTTAGAGAGTTCGCCTCCGCTTCCTGTCACTATGGGGTTACCCTCCGCGTCTTTCAAGAGCCACTCCGGATGGTTCTTTGCGATCCAAAAAGTGCCTTCTTCATCAATGCTTCCGATGTCTGCTTGGCTTTTCCATTCCGCGAATTTCAGATTTAGCCCGGCGTCAATGTAAAGTAGTGATTTTATCGCGGGGTTATATTTTCTGAAGATCGGAAGCAGATGTTTTTTGTTGGCGACGAGAAGAGTATTATCATAATTTATCGCGACCCTGGCGACTTGCTCCTCGGTCGGCTCAAAAGAGCCGAAAATTCCCGTCGCGTCAAATTTGGCCGTGCGGTAGGAACTGGATGATTTAGTAGGATAAGTAGTAAGTTTATGGTCAACTATTCCGCGGACAAGGTCGTCCTGCTTTTCTTTATTACTAAAAACGGTCGTCCAGGGCAGGCCCGGAAAATCCGGCAGTTCGGTGATGGTGGTCGCGTTTGACCTCGGACGAATTGTATCAAACGCAGAATTGTTTATGTATTTAAACCAGACAAATAGGGCCGCTATAACAACTAATAACGGGATAATTACGTATTTTAAAAGTTTTTTATAAAAGCGAATGCAGATATTCTTCTATATTTGTATACCCGTCACCATCTTTATCTTTGTTGCCGTCGGAGGCGTCGCTTGGATTTAATCCTATTGAGTTCTCCCAGATATCCGGCATGCCGTCGTGGTCTGAATCTGCAGGCGCGGTTCCTCCAGAGAATTTTGGATATCCTCCCACCTGCGACGGCGAATCAATTATTTTGCCGGTGCGGGTCCTAACGTCGTTTATAATGCGGCTGTCAACCGCGTCCCGCTTAGGCTTCGAGGCCCCTGCGTCGGCAAGCACTTTTTCGTAAGCCTCTTGGGAACTTTGGGTAGTAACCTTTGGAGTTTCAAACGGCTTACTAACCAAATATGTTCGCTTGGCCCATTCTATTTTTTCGTGGAGAGTGCTCCCCTGAATAAATGATGGGTCGGGATCTATTGCAATAAACTTGACGATTCCTTCATCCGTGTCCATATCGCCGCGGCCGGAATTTCCATCAATAAAAAACTTGGGAAGTCCTTGCGAAGGTTTATCGTTTGCGTCCCGGACTTGCACAAATACCGCCTTTGAATCAGGATTTGTGGAAAGACCGGCGATAAACATATTTCCAACTATATTGGCGAAAGTATTAGAGAAAACATCATAGAAAAATAGCGCGTCAAGGCCCCAGTCATAAATAACATTATTGCGAATATCGTGTGTGCCTCCGTTTTTAATCAATGGGTTTCTCTGCTCATTGTGAGCAAATATATTATGGTGGACAGAGACTTTGTCGGTTCTATCTCCTATCAAAAGGCCGGTGCTGTGCCCACCCTCTTGATGGCGGCTTTTATTCAAACCCTCGCTTATGATTGACCAGGATACGGTTATATTTAGCGGGCCTTCGTAAATGCTTATATTTTCATCCTCGGCCCAGCTTGCTGATATATGGTCAAGCACTACATTGTAAGAATCTCCCGCGAACTTAGGTCCAAGAATACCAATTGAGTCATTGTTCGCACCCACACTTTTTCCTTCTGCTCCGGGCCTTACCCGCAAATTCTGTAGCAAGACATCGTGCGTCAAAATTGTAATGCCTCCGTTTTTTATGGTAATGCCGTCCCCAGGGGCAGTTTGCCCGGCTACGGTTACAAACGGATATCTGATATAAAGAGGCTCGTCAATCTCAATCAGCCCTCCCACCCGAAAGACAATGATGCGCGGATCTGGATCTTCCAGGGCTTCGCGCAAAGTTCCCGGGCCGCTATCGGCGAGTGTAGTTACTTCAATAACTTTGCCGCCTCTTCCGGCACGTGTCTTACTGCCAAATCCTTCAGCACCGGGGAAGACCGGGAGATTTGTCTCAACTATAGGTGTATTACTAGGTATATTACTTACGTCAGGCTCGCCAGGCAAATTGCTTAAATACTTAAACCAAATAAAAACCGTCCCTACTATAATAATTAGCGCGAACACATATTTTAAAAGTCTTCTCATTAGATTATTATTCTACTTTTTCTTTTTCTTTAGCAACCGGACCTAAATCTTTTAGGTGCTCGGCGCCCGGAATTAATGTCTCTCTGCTTGAGCCGTCCTCCAAAATTTCTACCAGATAATCTGCTTCAAATATGGTTTTTGTTTCAACGATTCTTTGGCGTTCCTCGGGGTTTTTCATATATTTTATAGTGGCCGCTTTTCCTGCTTTTGTCAATCTGGCCTATTTTGACATTTGATTCCGAAGGGCTACGATGGTGGTAGATTTGATATAAAGGAGTGGCTTTGTGCCGCATCCCGACTTTGGCCGTGTAGGCATTTTGCATGGCGGGGGCGGCTTTGCGCAAGGTTTACCCGGCGCAATCCATCACCGTGCCATAAGAAAAGTTTTGCGAAAGCGCTTTGGTATAGAACAGCCATTTTGTTCCATAGGTGTTTCTGTTGGTATTTTTAATTCTTGGGACGAAAACTCCGCTGATATATTTACGAAATATTTTGACAACACTACTTCTGTTTACAAATGGTCATCGGTTGTTGAAGAACCGATTGAGCGAATTTTGAAGTCAATTCCATCGCCGCTTTTTAGGCACCACGAATCTGCGCGCGAATGGTGGCGCGATTGGTCTAATTACCGCAAAACAAGGTACAAAAACCGGAAAGAGTTTTTTGCCGACATGAGGAAACTTGCAAGTTATCTGTGGCATATCGTTGCAGGAATTTCATTGCCCTTGCCGTTGGATCGTTCTCCTTCGCCGGGAGAACTTGCATCGGCGGTGGAATTGTTAATTTCCGAACTGAAAAGTTACGGGCTTGATATAAGTAAAATACAAGGGCCGTTTGATCTTGCGCCATTGATGTCTTCTCTCGAAAAAATAATAGATGCGGATGCCATTTTAAAAAACCAGACCTCCACGACACTTATGCTGACGAGGTCAGGCAAGCACGAGCACGTTTTTGCATATGGCGCAACTTTGCCGGTTGAAACTTTGGCAAAACTTGAAAAGCGTTGCCAGATTCATTGGGTACAAACGGCGTCGGAGTTTTTTTTAGCAGGCAAAGCCTGCGTTTCTTTGCCCCCAGCCTTCCCTCCGGTTAAAATAAACGGCGGTATATATTGGGATGTCGGAGATAAAAATCCGTTTCCGGCGGAATATCTTATGGACGCCGGGTGCGATACAATTTTTTGTTTTGTAAAAGATTACTGGAATGCCTGCTCTGCTTATAATCCGGAAACGGATGATTTTACGCAACGACAGTTAGAAACTGCGGAGATGTCCATAAGCACGATTTTTATGGATCGCTACGAGCGGGTTACGGAACGCGCGGAGCGTGAAGGAAAAAAGGTCTATGTGATAACTTCAAAGCTGCCGCCTCCGGATACGCAAATCCTAAAAACCACACCGGAAGCTACAAAATACACATTCCGGGTTGAAACGGAAGCAATCAATAAATGGATAAAAGACAACCTTAATATTGACCCCGCGGACGATTAGTCTCGCGGGGCTTTTATTTTTTTCGGAAATGCGCTATAAAGCATGCAGATTGAAAAATCATTTCGGAGGTGGCGGATGAAAGGAACCCTGCTTGAATTACTTGAGCCGAGAGGGTTTTGGAAAGACCGGAAAACCGCGTTTGTTTTTTGGGATGGGGAAAAGTGGCCATGGTATCTAGGCAAACTTTCGTATCGACAGCTGCGCAAAAAGGCAAAATGTTTTGCCACAGCGCTGTTGAACGAATTGGATCTCGTCCCCGGCGAGCGTTTGGCGATTATGCTCCCCAACACGCTACAATTCCCAACTGTTTATTTCGGAGCCATGATGGCTGGGGTAGTGGTTGTTCCAATAAATCCGAGGTACACAGAAACGCCGAACGAAATTTTAAAAATTCTAAAAGACTCTGGAGCGAAAACGGTCGTGATTCTGGACAGATTTTTGCCCGCGCTTGAGGCTATAAAAAACGAAATAAAACTTCGGCATATCGTTGTAACGACGCAGGCCGATTCTCTCCCGCTTTTAAAAAAAATTGTTTATTGCGTTAAAACGCGGCGAAACAAAAACAAGTATTTACGCTACGCGTGGCTCGTTTCTGCGCGGAGGTTTAAAGCGGTGCGCTTGCCTAATATCCGACCGACCGATGTTGCTTTAATTCTTTACACTTCCGGCACAACCGGAGCGCCAAAAGGCGTTATAATGACCCACAAGGCTCTTCTTGAAAACGCCAAAGCTTGCCGCGAATATCTCTTGAGAATGGGGCTGCGGGACAATGAGGAGATTTTTTTAGCTACTGTTCCATACTTCCATATTTTAGGACTTTCGGCACTACTTCATACGGCGTTTCTGGTTCGCGCAAGAATTGTGCTTGTTCCTGATCCAAGAAAAATCCCACAAATCATGAAAGCCATTAGATTTACCAAGGCCACGGCTTTTGCTGGCACACCGGGACATTACGAAGCAACAGCTAAAATTTTAGCCGTGAGTACCGAGAAATACGACCTTTCCTCGGTCAAGCTTTGGATAAACGGCGGAGCGAAACTTCACAGGATTCATCGGGAAAAATTTGAAAGGCTTGTCGGCAAAAAAATCAGAAATGGTTACGGGATGTCGGAACTTGGCATTGTAAGTTGCCAGCTTTTGGACGACGAAGAAGAAGACAGCATCGGCGAGCCGTTTGAGAAAGTTGAAACAGTCATTTTTAATCCGGATAAAAATGGCACCGGAGAGCTTTGGGTAAGAAGCCCCGGCGCGATGAAGGGATATTGGAAACAGCCAGAAACAACTTCTGAAACCATTAATCCCGACGGTTGGCTTTGTACTGGAGATTTTGCCCAGTATTCAGAAAAAGCCGGCGTTCTAAGAATTCTCTTGAAAGGCAGGAAAAAATATCTTATTAAAACGCGTACCGGAGAAAATATTGATCCGTTGGAAATAGAGAAGGTTTTAATGGCGCATTCCGATATAATCGAAGCTGCGGTTGTTGGTGTCTCGGATGAAAAACATGGGGAGCGAGTGCGCGCTTGCGTGGTACTGCGAGATCCGAAAACTTCTTGCGCCGGCGTATTTAAGAAAAAAATTTTTGAGCATTGTAGAAACCATCTTGCAAACTTCAAAATCCCGCAGGAAATAATCTGTGTGAAAGAAATTGAAAAAAACGCAGTTGGAAAAATCTTGTATGAAAAATTAAAAGAGCTAAAGGCGTCCGCTTGACGCCTTTTTTTTCAGCGCTATGATTGTGGCAGATTTGATAAAATTCTATGGATTTTGAGCTTACTGAAGAGCAAAAAGAGTTTAAGGCGCTAGCGCGTGGAATTTTGGAAAAAGAGCTTAAACCTTTGGTATTGAGGTTGGATGAAAAAAGCGTTTACCATGCAGGGTTTATAAAAGAGATTTTGGAAAAAGAGATTGGGCTTTTGGCGGTTAAGCTGGCTGAAGAAGGTGTCTATGCCGCAAAATTTATAGCGGCTTTGGAAGAAAAGTTAAAACTTTTGGCGCGCGCCCTGCCGGAAGAGAGTGCTTATCCGTTGGACTTCATAAAAAAAATGGGGAACCTCGGCTTTATGGGCATTTTCATTCCGGAAGAATACGGAGGATTGGGGAAGAGTCTTTTTGAATTCGCGCTGGTGGCAGAGGAGATCGCCAGAGTTTGTTTGAGTGCGGCAACTGCTTACGGTGTAATTGCTCTGGGAACCTTGCCGATTTTGCTTTCTGGCACGGAAGAACAAAAGAAAAAATACCTGACCAAAATCGCTTCTGGAGAGATGCTGGTCGCTTTTGCCATTACGGAAGCTGATGCCGGATCAGATGTTATGGCAATGAAAATGCGCGCGGCGCGCGATGGAGATTTTTACGTTTTAAACGGAATGAAACAATTTATTACTAGCGCTGGACCGTCAGACATTTATTCTGTTTTTGCCAAAACTAATCCAGAAAAAGGCGAGAGGGGGGTTTCCGGATTTATCGTGGAAAAAGAAACTCCGGGACTGGAATTTGGCGAAAAAGAAAAAAAGCTGGGCATCCGTGCATCAGAAACCAGAAGCCTTATTTTAACCGATTGCAAAGTCCCGGCAGAAAATTTAATCGGCGGGAGAGAAAATTTAGGCGCAATTCATATTTTAAATACCCTTAATCGCTCGCGGATCGTGGTTGGCGCATTGGGAGTCGGATGCGCAGAAGGCGCGCTGAAACAAGCCATTTCTTACGCAAAAGAGAGAAAACAATTTGGCCAGAGCATTGCGAGCTTTCAGATAATCCAACACAAACTTGCAGAGATGGCCGTACGCGTTGAGACAGCGAAGCTTTTGGTTTATAAAGCCGCTTGGCTTGCAGGCCAGAAAGATACCGGAAAAAGCGTTTTGGCTAAATTCGGCGCGATGGCAAAATATTTTGCGGCTCAAGCGGCTTGCAATAACGCTGATGATAATATTCAGATTTGCGGCGGCATGGGTTTTATGGAGGAATTTGGAGCAGCAAAACGTTGGCGTGACTCCAGAATTCTGCGTATCTACGAGGGCACCGACGAAATCCAGAAAAACGAAATCGCCAGGATTTTGATAAAAGAAAGCGCAAATTAACGTGAATGTAAGCCAAACTGAAACTTATATCAGAAAATTGTTAGAGAGTGCCACCGCGCACAAGCGCGAAAAAATGGAACTTGCCGTGATAAATCTCAAAGAAAGGTCTTTGACAATCAAGGTCGGCGCCGATAAAAGTCGTGGGGTTCCTTATCAAAAAGTTAATCAGCTGCAGGGCGGCTATGCGGCCGTGTTTACCGATTCTCCGATGTGGATTGTTCTAATGTTTGATAAATCTTTGCGAAATAAGGTAATTCGCACTTCTAAAATTGAAACGCATTGGTTTAAACCGGCGCGCGCGAACGAAGGACTCGTTGTTCACGCGCGCTATAGGCGGCAGGAAACTAAAAACGGCAAAACTCGATTTTTCAGCTCTGCCATAATCAAAAACCGCAAAGGCGAAACGGTCGCCGTAGTAAAAGCAGTAAACCAACTTATAGAAAAATAGGGCGTCAATTTTTGACGCCTCTTTTAATTTTCTTCGGCTGGTGCTATACAGAAAACAGATTTACCCCGTCAAAAGGGGTTGAGAGGTTTTATGTGGTTTGCGCGCGAAAATGAAGTTTATGTAGTGGGGGTCGCTGGAATTCCTTTTGTAGCGATTGATGTCGGTGTTTTGCCAAGCAAACTTAAGGAAACTGCAAAAAGGGTAATAGAGGTAGACATTCCGCGGCTGGAAGCCGAATCGGGACTTAAAATAAAAGCTGAATACCCGTTTAATAAAAGCTCTTATTCCGGTATCGCTGCGCGAGATTTGGCGCTGGTTGCGCTGGAAGCGCTTTTTAAAAACGTGCCGGCAATAGCTCCAGAACGCGTTGATGTATTCAGGATCGGCTCTGTGATTTGTCATAAAACAGAAGAGATAAATATGCACGCATTTGCAAAAGTTGTCGCGCTTCGTGCAGGAATGAAACGCGCGGACAGCGAAACAAAAGACAAAGCGTGCTCCTCCGCTTTGGCCGCAGCTGGGGAAGCATATCGCATGATAAAAAACGGCGATGCGGATTTTGCTGTTGCTGGCGGCATTGAAAAAATGTGCGATGTGTCCGACCGGCTTGTGCGTCTTGGTCTTACAAATCCTTTTGATGGACGATTGATGGCTGCGCTTGCAAACGAGGTTGCTGGAGAATTTAATCTTACCAGAGAAGAGCTTGACGACTACGCGTACGGATCATGCCGGCGCGCGAAAGAATGGCAAGGAAAACATAGATTTATAGCGCCAGTCCAAACGCTGAACGGAACTATTATTCAATTTGATGAAAGAGTAGAAAGACGGGCTGTGGACCGAAAGGTGTTTGCCAAAGCGCAACGTTATCCGCAATATGCCGACAAGGAAGATTCGCCAAAATGCGACGTTGTAACATGGCTAAATTCCGCACAATACGCAGGTGGTGGCGGATTTGTATTTTTAGCCTCCGGCAAAATGGTAAAAAAACACAATCTTTCCAAACTCGCTAGAATCTTGGCGTTTTCTGTAGCAAGCGGCGGAGAGCCAAAAAATTTTATTTTGAAACCAGAAGAAGCGATTCAAAAATGTTTGGATGCGACCGGCCTCCATTGGAACGACATTGGACATATTGAAGATAATGAGGCTTTTTCGGTTGGTCCGGTACTTTTAATGCTGTTGCACCATATTGAAAGGGAGAGAATGAACCGCGGTGGCGGCGCAATTTCCCACGGACACGCCATTGGTGGGACAACCGGAAGGCTTCTTGTTAAAGACATAGACATTATGGAGCGCGACAAAGAAAAATATACCGTTGTCACTGCATGCAACGCGGTAGACGAAGCCCCCGCGATGTTTTTAGTAAATCCGTACGTTTAGTATGGATTTTTTTCTTTGTTGTGCTATACCCAAACTAGATCAGGTTTAAAAATGGCCAAACGCAGAGAAGCTTACATTGTAGCGATGATGCGGTCGCCCATCGCGAAAGTTGAAAAAATTAAAGGAACAGAAACGTACAAAAGCGCGATTTCTTCGCTAACACCACAAGAGCTTACGCGGCAGGTTTTGCGCGGGCTTTTTATCTTGAACGGCCTTGCACCAAACTGTGTTGACTTTTTTGCGATGGGGTCCGCCGTTTCTTTGAAAACCGCCGATCAAGCGCCCGTTAAAGAAATCGCCTTGCTTTCAGAAATGGAGCATGCCGACTGCGAGCTTGTTGAAAAAGCGTGCTCTTCCGGACTTGTTGCAGCGTATCGCGCCGCGCAAAGTATTTGGCACGAAGGTGCGGATTTCGCGATCGGCGGTGGGATAGATATGATGAGCCAAGATGCCGCAAGGACCAACGCCGCGCTTTGGGATTCTCTCGCCGGAAAGTTTATGTACCAGTTGGCGGATGAAAAAGCCGTTGAGTTGGGTATCTCGCGCGAGGAACACGACAAATACGCTTCTGAAAGCTACGAACGCGCCAAAAAGTTCCTCTACAACACCGGCTCATACGTTACTGCGATTGTTATCCCCGGCCAGGAGCAATTTCTTCTGACTTTTGATGAAATTCCGACCATGCGCGATATGACTTTGGAAAAAATCCAGAGAGTGCGCGTTTTTGAAGAATGCCAAATTCTTACTCCGGCAAGCTCTTCCAAGTGGGGCGACGGAGTCGCGGTTGCAGCGTTTGCCTCGCCGCGATTTGTAAGAACTCATAAACTGCGCCCACTGGCTCGCTTCGTTGCTTTTACTAGGGCAAGCGGCAATGAGCCAAAAAATTTTGTTACCGAACCCGCTAAGGCGGTGAGAAAACTGCTTAAAAAAACGAAAACAGAAATAGAAAAAGTAGATGTCGCTCTTGTCAACGAAGCATTTGCCACGTCCCCGCTTGATTTTATGCGAACAACTGGAATGCCGCACGAAAAAGTAAACCCGAGAGGCGGGGCGATTGCTCTAGGACATCCATTGGGCATGTCGGGAATGCGGATTATGAGCGAGGCGGTGCACATTTTAAACCAAGAAAATAAAAACATCGCGATTGTTTCCGTTTGCAACGCAAAAGACGAAGCAACCGCCGCGGAGATTCACAGAACATAAAAAGGCCGACTAGTCGGCCTTTTTTACTCATCTTCTCCGCCCCTTTTTAACTTTTTGAATCTTTCTTCTAAAAACTCAATAATCATTCTAAGCGCATCGTCTGTTTGGAAAGCAGCAACGACGGCGTTGAATTCATAATTACCAATTCCTAAAAGAATACTATTTTCGTTTCCTTTCCAAATTGCTTGCCTCGCCAGCCGGAAAGATTCCGGCGGTTTTCCTTTCCAAAACTTCCACGCGCCCCACGATTCCGTGAACTCGCTTATCCAATCCCAAAGAGTGTAGTGAATCGGCTCCCGCTTTTTTTTGCCAATTTTGTCGGCATTTGCCACGAGTTCCATCAAGCGCTCTTCTGTTATTTTATCAACCGCTTCATCAACCCAAGGCATTCCGACTTCTTCGCCAAGTTCATATAAAGTGGCGCCTCGCAAAATCATCCGTAGCGCTTTTTGCAAACCGGCCCTTCGCGGAAGAGTCTGCGTCCCTCCGCCTCCGGGCTTAATTCCGCGCTTAAGTTCAACAAGACCTATTTTGGCGCTTTTTTCCGCAATAATATAATCGCATGCAAGCGCCCATTCGTAAGCGCCCCCAAACGCCGAACCTTTTATCGCAGCGATTACTGTTCCCGGATAGTCCATAGCCTCATGGATTGCCGAGTGCCATGTCTTTATCGCGTACCTTGCCGCTTCTTCGCTCAACATGGCCGCCAAAAATTCGTCTATGTCAGCGCCCCTTGCTCTGTTGATTTCCAAAATGACGCACATTGCGCCCACTTGCTTTGCAAGGCAGAATTTTTCCTTTAATTCTTTTACAAGGTGAAGCGGCAAGGTTTTTCCGCTCCATCCTATGCGCGCGCAAGATTTATCCGGCGCAAATTCAAATTTTACACTTTTCCTGTCTTGGTAAAATCCTCCAAGTGGAGATTTTTTGCCGAGTTTCCCTTCGGTGGTCATTTTTTCCAGTATTTCTGGAACTTCCCAGCGGTCAGATTCCTGAAGCTTGAGCATTCTGCAGCAATCCGCCGCAACGTCAACGCCAACATGGTCAATCAATTTGTAAGGGCCCATTTCAAACCTAACCTCCGGATCTTTGCCGCTGTCAACAAGTTCAATCATTTCATAAGGGCCTTTCGGCATTGCCGTCCCCAGTTTCATAAGCGCATCAACGTTTTCTTTAAACTTTTCTTCGGACATACCGAGAAGTTCGTGGCCTTTGTCTTTCACAATTAAATCCCGCGCGGCCGCTAAAAACTCATCAACTATCAGCCGGGCGACTGGGTCCGAAAACCAAGCACCGGTTCCGAACGCTTTATCAATTTTTCGGAAATCAGCAGTGGCTCCCAGTTTTGCAGACGCCTGAACCATTCTAACCAGCAAACGGTTCACAATGAAGCCGGGCAGATCCGGAGCCCAAAAAAGCTTTTTACCCAAAAGACGCGCAACGTCGATCGCAGCCTTTTCAATATCCAAAGAATTGTCCCGCAAATTACCCTTATGCAAAATTGCCTCAACCGGAGGCATGGCGGACACCGGATTAAAAAAATGCAAACCCATAAATCTTTCTGGGTGTTTTAGGCCAGCTGCCAACCGGGCAATCTGAAACGTAGAGGTATTGGTAAACATCGGCGCCTCTGGCGGAAGAAATCTTTCCAATTCCTGATAGAGCGCAATTTTAAGGTTCGCGTTTTCTTTAATCGCTTCAATAACTGCGTCCGCGGAAGCCACGTTTTTAACATTTTCCGGAGTTGTCTTGTAAAACTTTATTCTTTCAAAAACTTCCGTGACAGCCTCTCTGGAGCGATAAACAAATTTGTAGTTTTTAACCGTTTGAAAAATTGCAGCCGGAAGGGTTTCTTTGGCTTTCGCTAGTGCTCCCGGAAAACTGTCAAAAAGCATAACACCCACCTTCGCTTTAGCCAGCTCTGCTGCAACGCCGGACCCCATAACTCCAGCGCCAAAAACAGCAACTCTTTTCATGTCGTCATCTCCCTTCGAAATCAGCTATGAAGATCGACTATCTGACCTTCATCGACAGCTTTCAACAAGCATTTGCCGCAAGCGCAGAGTTTTCCGTGATTCCCGGAGTTTTCAAAGCACTCCGTGACAATAGCTTCGGCCAATGCTTCCGGCAGGGCGCGCAAAATCTCTTGGGTATTTCTCAAGTAGCTGTCTATATCCAATCTCCGCTCCATTTCTCTCTCAATAACCTTTTTAATCAGATCTTTCATAGAACCTCCTTCCCCAAAAATCTGGCTTTAACATAGCGCCCTTTGTGTTATAATGTCAACCATGCGATATTTTTTAACATCCGAATCAGTAACCGAGGGACATCCGGACAAATTGGCCGATCAGATTTCTGACGGTGTTTTAGACGAAATTTTGCGCCAAGACCCTTATGCGCGGGTCGCGGTAGAATCCTTGCTTACAACCGGCCAGGTTGTTGTGGCCGGAGAAGTTACCACCAAAGCATATATTGATGTGCAAAATATTGTGCGCGGAGTTTTGAAAGAGGCGGGGTACGTAAAAAGCGAATATGGGATTGACGGAGACAGCTGCGGAGTTTTGGTGTCGCTCCATGAACAGTCTCCGGATATCGCGCTTGGGGTCAGCGGATACCGAAAAGAAAGACCGGAGGCGGTTGGCGCGGGAGATCAGGGAATGATGTTTGGGTACGCGTCTGACGAGACGCCGGAACTTATGCCCGCGCCGATTGCTTTTGCGCATCGCGTTACGCGCAGGCTCGCGCAAGCAAGAAAATCTGGAGAGATTAAATATTTGCGGCCGGACGGCAAATCTCAAGTGACGGTTGAATATGAAAATGGTTCAGTAAAAAGAATTCACACCGTGCTTGTGTCAGCCCAGCATGCGCCGGGAGTTTCAATAGCCAAAATGAAGCGCGATATTGTAAAAAAAATAATAAAAAAAGTTTTGCCGAAAAAATTGATTGACAGCAAGACCAAATTTTTGGTAAATCCAACCGGAAGGTTCGTCATCGGCGGACCCGCCGGAGACACGGGGCTTACGGGGAGAAAAATTATAGTGGATACCTATGGCGGCGCTGGCGCGCACGGCGGAGGAGCATTTTCAGGGAAAGACCCGACAAAAGTTGACCGTTCAGCTTCCTACTACGCAAGATATGTAGCAAAAAACATCGTTGCGGCCGGTTTGGCTAAAAAGGTTGAGGTGAAAGTCGCTTATGCAATCGGCGTTCCGGAGCCGCTGATGGTTGATGTTGATGACTTTGGCACATCTGACGTGGGGCGTGAGAAATTAGTAAGAATAGTTAAAAAAATTTTTGACTTCCGCCCGGGGATGATTATAAAAGAATTGCGGCTGCGACGCCCAATCTACAAACAAACCGCCGCCTACGGGCATTTTGGCCGCACCGACCTAGATTTGCCTTGGGAGCGCATTAATAAAGCGGCTGCGTTGAGAAGATACGTGTCCTAAACTCGGTTTCGGACAGATGGGCCGTTAGTAAAGTGGCATTACGCGGCATTCGCATTGCCGAGTCGCGAGTTCGATTCTCGCACGGTCCAAAAATTTGGCGAAGAAAGAAAATCCTGAATTATTTCCGGGGGCTGTGAATTGCGCACGGTGGCGCTTGGGTTATAATTAACGTATATGAACAAAATAAATTCAGCCAAGCTTGTTTGTGGCTTATTTTGGCAGTTTTAATCGTAGCTGGGGCATATTACTTATGGTCCGGCGGCGCGCTTTGAACTAAATCAGCAAAAAAATCCCCCGAGTTATTTCGGGGGAAAATGTTTGTTTAAAAATTTTTCAAATTGTCTCTGGTTTTTTTGATCGTCCAATTTGTACAAAAAACACGCACTCGCGCAAAACCCGGCTTTCTTGGCAGATTCGATATTGATCGGCAAATCGTCAACAAAAACAGCTTCCTTCGGAGAAAATCCGAGGTCGCTAAAAGCCCGGTGAAATAAGGTGACGTCGCGCTTGAGGGATTTTTTCTCCCAAGAAACTATCCAATTTTCTTTCTCGTTGTCTCTGAAAAGCTCAAACACTTGTGGAAATTTTAATACGGTCATTTCAAAACAAAACGGATTGTTGTCGGTGATCATTTTAAGTTCCCCGCGCCCGCGCTCTTTAAATCGCAAAATCTCATAAAACATTGGCTGGTTGATTTCGCGAATACTTTGCGCAAGCACAGCAATAAAATCCGTCCTCGGGACGTGATGAGAAAAGTATTGTTCGTTTGCCTCCCGTAGCATCTCTGTCAAATTTATATTACCGCGATCAAATTGCAAGCAACACGACAAAAAATCTTCAAGCACCCCATCTTTAAGAAGCGATTTGGTCGAGGTTGCGTCAAATCTGATAAGAACGTTCCCAAGATCAACGCAGAGCGTTGTCTTTTTCATTCATTGCCCCTCGTCTCCAAAAAGCCTAACATGAAAGCTGTGGAAACACAAAATATTGTTTACGAAGACGAAAACCTGATCGCGCTCAATAAACCGCCGGGCGTAAATTTTGATTGGGTTTTGGAAACAAGAAAAGATCTTATTTCTGTCCACCGTTTGGACAAAGACACCTCCGGCATTATTTTATTCGCCAAAAATCAAAGCGCCGCCGATTACTTAAAATCGCTTTTCCAAAATCACAAAATCCGAAAAACGTATCTAGCGCTGGTTGTCGGCAATGTGAAAAATAATCGCGGAGTTATTGATTTGCCGATAGGCCGCAGCAAAAAAACTCCGTTAAAAAGAGTCGCCGTCGGCGAGCGGCGCGGGAAAATGCGGGAGGCGGTTACGGAATTTAAAGTTTTAAAAAGATTTCCGCCAGCCCCCTCAAAGTCCGACTTTGAATCTGCAAAAAAGTCAGACTTCTTCCCGGCCGGAGGATTTACTTTAATAGAAGTTTATCCTGAAACTGGCCGCACTCATCAAATCCGCTCTCATTTTGCAGCGATTGGCCATCCGGTGGCATGCGATAAGCTCTATGGTGGAAAAAATCCCAAGTGCCCAGCAGAGCTCACGCGCCAATTTTTACATGCCTCGGTAGTTGATTTTACGCTTCCGTCAGGCGGCCGATTAAGGATAGAAGCCGACTTGCCGGAGGATTTAGAAAATGCTAAAGTCCTCCTATGCCGTCATTAAATTTAATTATTTCGCCGGTTGACATTGAGGCGAGAAAAAAGCTGGATTTTCGCGCAGGGGACACGGTGCGCGTAACCCAAAAAGTGAAAGAGGGCGACAAAACCCGCCTCCAGGCTTTTGAGGGCTTGGTGCTGGCGCGAAAACACGGCGGAGAGCCAGGGGCGACTTTTATGGTTCGGAAGGTCATAAGCGGCGTTGGCGTAGAAAGAATTTTTCCGCTTTATTCTCCGGAAATTGATAAAATAGAAGTAAGGTCGCGGGCGTCAAAATTCAGGCGCGCGAAGCTCTATTATATCCGCGACCGCGTAGCAAAAGAGATAAGAAGAAAGATGAAAAGCATCAGAGCAGAAGCAAAAGCTCAACCAAAAATAGAAGCGCCGAACACAGAAACAGCGGCTTAACAGCGCGCGGGTGGCGAAATTGGCAGACGCACTACCTTGAGGTGGTAGCGGGGGCAACCCCATGGAGGTTCAAATCCTCTCCCGCGCAAAAACATCGTGATATAATGCACTTATGAAGAAATTATTCTTGGCGGTTGTTTTGGCGGCGGCGGTTTTTTCTCCGCTGATTTCTCTGGCTGTAAATCCGGCAGTTACGTCATTTACCGTCTCCCCCGCCTACGGCCCGTCCGGTTATTTTTTCGCATTTTTGTGGTCGCTTGAAAACGCGTTCGGCTCCTCTTTTTTAATTCCGTGCATTCAGGGTATTAAATTAAAAAATTTAAGCGGCAGCGCTATCACTTGCGGCTCGCGAATTGCCTCGCAAGCCGCGGAAAATGACGGCTTGGGCGTCAAAATAATTAACATAAGCGGCAACCAAGTCAGTATTTCGGCGCGCGTGGTTCCAAAAGATTCTTCAAGCAAAGACTACGATGCGGGCGGGCAAACTCTTTATGTTTCGGTAAGCCCAAACCAGCAACCAATAGAAAAATTCACAACTTCAACCACTACTACAGTCTCCGGTAGCCCGATTACGATTTCGTGGAGCTCAACTGATTTGGATAACGTAAATTTATCCGTTGAATGCAAACCGGAAATAAAAGTATCTTCACCGACATATACCGCTGGGCTTTATCTGCCTTGCGGCAAACCGGTTTTTCAACCCGATTTGGCAAAATCCGGCTCGCTTACGCTAAGTTTCAGCAATTCTTCGGTGGACGCTCTGCCACATACTCTCACACTTCTTCCGTCAATGGCGCCGGGCGTTTATAACGCTGTTTATTCGGCAACTATTACCATAACTGTCGCGTCTGATGTAGTGCCGGATCCTGTTGTTAATTATTTTACAACTTCTGCGCCTTCTACAGTTTACTCCGGCCAAATCATGCCGATTTCCTGGTCAACAGCAAACGCAAAAGGCGTGAATTTGAAAATTCTCTGCGCAAAAGACATAACGGCAACTTCTTCTAAAAATCCGTCGTCAATTTTGTCTTGCGATGCTTACGCTTTTGCGGACAATGATCTTTTGCCTTCGGTCGGAAGCCTCAACCTTTCTTTTCAAAACAACGGAAGTTCGCTAAGCTCCATTAATATAAATCTGATTCCGGCGTTTAAAGCAAAAGTCGGATACGATGCCACAAAAAGCAAAACTTTGAGCGTGGAAATCCGGCCGAAAAGCTCAACTGGTGTGATAACTGCGCCGATTGTCCCATCTCCTACAAAACCAGTGCCTGCGCCAACGGCACCGATCTTCCCAAGCGCCATAAGGCCAGTAGTGGCACCGCCCCCACCTTCGCAGAACCAATCAGCGCAGCCGCAGACCGCGCCTGCGCTTGGGCCAAAAATCTACGCGCCCGGTTCTTATGTTCCTCCGACAACAGCAGAGACCACAACAAAAAAAGATTATCAAATTACAAAATCCGTTCGTTCAAGATTTCTTTCCTGGATTCGTGAAGTATCCTTGATGGCCCTGTCTTGGTTTTATTAAGTAAATATGGACTGGCCGCATCTCAAAGCTAAAATTCGGGAAATACAGGATTTCCCGATGCCCGGAGTGAATTTTAAGGACATCACGCCGCTTTTGGAGGACAAAAACGCTTTTCAGGAAGCCATTGACGGCTTGGTTGGGTTTTTTCGTGACGAAAAAGTTGATAAGGTTGTCGGCATTGATGCGCGCGGATTTCTTTTGGCTTCCGCCGTTGCTTATCTTCTTGGCGCTGGCATGGTGATTGTCAGAAAAAAAGGCAAACTGCCGTACGAAAAAATCCTGCGTGAACACGATTTGGAATATGGCCGCGGGTCACTGGAAATGCATACAGACTCAATTAAAAAGGGAGAAAGAATTTTAATAGTTGACGATGTGCTTGCGACCGGAGGAACAGTTGAAGCAGCAGTAAAACTGACCGAAGAACTCGGCGGCAAAATCATCGGCCTCGGATTTCTTCTGGAAATCCCGTTGGGCGGCAGAGAGAAGTTGAAAAATTATAATATAAAGTCTTTAATTAAATATTAAGGGCGCATAGCTCAACGGCAGAGCGACCGCCTTACACGCGGTAGGTTCTAGGTTCAAATCCTAGTGCGCCCATTATCTGATCTTCGGCAATAAATCAACGCCGGTCATGTCGGCGGGTTTTTTGAGCCCCATTATGCCTAAAAGCGTGGGTGCGACGTCGGTAAGCACGCCTTTTGTTTCTGTGTAGCGCGAAAAAATTTCAACATCGGGGCGCGGCTTTTTATTTTTTAAATCCTCTGCAATCACAAAAAGCGGCACAGGGTTGGCGGTGTGTTTTGTGCGCTTCTCGCCGGATGCCGAATAAGCCTTTTCTTCCGCATTTCCGTGGTCAGCGGTAATTATCAACGCTCCGCCGACTTCCAATATTTTGCTTGCCAATCTGCCAATTGAAAAATCCACTGTTTCAATTGCTTTGACGGTCGCCTCAAAATTTCCCGTATGCCCAACCATATCGCCGTTGGCAAAATTTACCAAAACAAAATCATATTTAAGAATATTTTCCAGAATTGTGTCGGTAATTTTTGCCGCAGACATCTCCGGAGTCTGGTCAAAATGCGCAGACCTTGGAGACGGCACCAAAATTCTTTCTTCGCCGGAATAAGGAGTTTCTTTGCCGCCGTTAAAAAAATAAGTAATGTGGGCATATTTTTCCGTCTCGGCGATGTGAAGCTGCAAAAGCCCAGCCTCAGAGATAACTCTGGTAACAGGCCACGAAACATCAAGCGGCGGAAAAGCAACGGTGACCGGGAAGCGCTTGTCATACTCCGTCATCGTCACAAAAAAAAGATTATTTATTTTTTCCCGCGGAAATCCGGAAAAATCATCCGAAACAAACGCGGAGGTAAGCTCGCGCACCGAATCTTCCCTGTAGTTATAGAAAATCACCGCGTCTCCAGCTTCTATTCGCCCGTCTTTTTTGTCCGAAGCGGCCGGCGGGATTAGTTCGTCAGTTATTTCTTCAGCATAAGATGATTCGGCGTACTCGGCCGCGTCTTTAAATTTCAGGCAATCGCCAGCCGTTAGGCACTTGTAAACTTTTTCAATCCGATCCCAATTTTCATCTCTGTCCATGGCAAAATTGCGGCCGGACAGGGTCGCAATTTTGGCAAAAGGATATCGCACGCCGATTCTTTCTTCCAGTTGCCGCACAAATGCCGCAGCTTCTTTGGTCGGCGCGTCTTTGCCGTCGGTGAATAAATGCAAATAAACGCGCTCCAGTTTTTGGCGGCTGCAAAAATCCAAAAGAGCATAAAGGTGATCCGGGTATGCATGCACCGAGCCCGAAGAAAACAAACCCATAAGATGAAGCTTGCCTGTCTCGTCGTTGCCCCTTTTCACAAAATTAACAGCATCTAAAAATGCCTGATTTTGGAAAAAAGATCCGTTGTGAATTGATGTAATGATTCGCGGGAGATGGTGATAGAGGGGTTTACCGGCACCAATAGTAAGGTGTCCGACTTCGGAGTTTCCCTCTTCTCCCCACGGCAGACCTACCGAAATTCCGGAGGCCTGCAAGGTCGTAAAAGGATACAGTTTTTCTAATTCGCGAAAAGTCGGCATTTTGGCATATTTCCAAGTTGATTCCGGATTTGAAATATTCACCCCGAATCCGTCCAAAACCGCAAGAACGACCGGTTTATATTTTTTCGCCATAGATTGGCTTCATTGTAGCACGCCGTACGCGGTTGACTCCAGAAACAGGATTTGCTAGAATCTGGTTATAAAGATGTCAAACATGTTATTAATCTTAAAAAAGATAGAAATAAACAAAATTTATGACTATACTTACGCTTGTAAAAGCGGCTATTGTGCTTGTAGCAGGCACGGCCGCAGGTTACTTTCTGCGCAAACTAATCGCCCAGCAGCGAAAGGATACTTTAGAGCTTAAAGCTAAGCAAATATTACTGGATGCCAAGGAAAACGCCCAAAAAGCTTTGGACGAGGCCAAAGCGCGCGCCGATAAAATCTTGGCGGAGGCCAAAGAGGAAGAAAAAAACCGCGAAAGAGAACTTCGGCGTACTGAAGAGCGCCTTGCGCACAAAGACGAAATTTTGGAAAAAAAATCCGCAGAACTGGACAAAGAATCCGAAAACCTGCAAGAAAAATTTGAAAAGGTGAGAGCGATGAAAGAGCAGCTGGAAAAAATAGAGGTTGAGAAAAAAGAAGAGCTCGCCAGAGTGGCAAAACTTACGGAAGAAGAAGCCAGGACTAAACTGATTGAAGATGTGGAGAAGAAATACGAAAAAGACATTTTAGCCAAAGTCCAAAAAATAGAACAATTCGGTCTGGAAACATTAGAAAAAAAGGCTCGTGATATTTTAGCTTCCATTATCCAGCGTGTTGCCTCTTCCACGGCCTCGGAAGTCACCGTGACTTCCGTCGCAATACCGTCTGATGATCTGAAAGGTAAAATTATCGGCAAAGAAGGCCGCAATATCCGCGCGTTTGAACGCGCCGCCGGAGTAGAACTCATTGTTGACGATACGCCGGGGGTAATTTTAATTTCAAGTTTTGACCCGGTGCGCAGGCAAATCGCGCGAGTAGCGTTGGAAAATTTGATTTTGGATGGGAGAGTCCAGCCGGCGAGGATTGAGGAGATGGTGGAAAAAGCCAGAGTTGAAATTGAAAAAATAATAAAAGAAGCTGGAGAAAAATCAGCTTACGAAGTGGGGGCGCTGGATGTTGACCCGAGGCTCCTCATGCTTTTGGGGCGGCTTAAATTCAGGACTTCCTACGGGCAGAATGTTCTTCAGCATTCAATTGAAATGGCGCACATTGCCGGGATGCTGGCTTCGGAGCTTAAAGCGGACGTAGCTATCGCAAAAAAGGGAGCGCTTTTGCACGACATCGGCAAGGCTGTTGACCATGAAATTCAGGGAACGCACGTTGAGATTGGCCGGAGAATCTTGCAGAAATTCAACGTTGACCAGCGCATTATCCAAGCGATGCAATCGCACCACGAAGAATATCCTTATGAAACATTGGAATCAATTATTGTGCAGACGGCGGACGCGATTTCGGCTTCGCGCCCCGGAGCACGGCGTGATTCTGTTGAGAATTATTTAAAGAGACTGGAAGACTTGGAGGGTATTGCGAATTCGTTTGCCGGAGTTGAAAAGTCTTATGCGATTCAGGCGGGGCGCGAGATAAGAGTTTTCATAACTCCGGAAAAAATTACCGATTTGGAAGCCAAAAAAATGGCGAGGGACATTGCCGACCGTATTGAATCCGAATTAAAATACCCCGGAGAAATCAAAGTGAATGTGATAAGAGAACTCCGCGCAATTGAATACGCGAGGTAGAAATTAAAAAGCCGGAAGATCAATCTTCCAGCTTGATTTTTAACCACCAAGCTCCTTCCACCCACTTCTCGCTAACCAGTGCTGTGTATTGGCCAGCTTTGATGTAAAAGCATTTTTCGCCGATTTTTTCAGAAAGATCAGCAAGCATTTTTAAGAGCTTGGGAATTTTTTCTTTTCCTAGAAAAGATACTTCGTATTCCGTCAAATCATCTATCTGACCCTTCCAATGGCCGCGGATTCCGGAATGCCTCACAGTGAAGGCCTCGAAATTTTTTTTAAGAAACTTTTCGAGATATTTCTCAACGGTCGCTTTTCCAACTTTAACCTGTAGCTTGCCTATTGGCACAAGAAACACCGCTGGCCTTCCCAAATCAATAATTTCATAATCATCCGATTTTTGAAAAGCTCGCCATTTGCTTTGTTTCATATTACCAAAGCCCCTCTCTATAAAAAGATAACATATAATCTATAGCATTGTCAACAGCGCGTACAGTTAACCTTATGAGGTGACAATCTTGCGCGATTGGGGTGACAAAGGTTAACCATCCCGCAGGCAGGTAAAATGTGCCCGAGGTGGGAGTCGAACCCACACGACCTTGCGGTCACACGATTTTGAGTCGTGCGCGTAAACCAATTCCGCCACTCGGGCTTATGTATTTACAAATTTCTTTGTTTTGTTATTTTAAACATAATGGACGAAAAAATCAATAAAGTTAAGGAATCCGTTTTTTGGATAGAGCTTGAGAAAATAAAGCCTAATCCTTTTCAGCCGCGCCGCGAATTTGACGAAGCGACTTTAAAAGAGCTTGCAGAGTCTATCCGCGAATACGGCGTTTTGCAGCCGATTGTTGTGACAAGAAAAGAGGTGGTCAGTCCCGATGTGGTATCAGGATCCGTGCTTGCTGTTGAGTACGAACTGCTCGCCGGAGAGCGGAGGTTAAGAGCCGCCAAAATGGCTGGCATTCATCATATCCCGTCGGTAATTAGGGAAGAGACGACCGACAAAGCCAAATTGGAAATTGCGCTTATTGAAAACCTTCAGCGCGAAGATTTAAATCCAATTGATAGAGCTTTGGCGTTCAAAAAATTGGTTGATGAGTTCGGAATGCTGCAAAGAGAAGTTGCCGGGAGGGTTGGAAAAAGCAGGGAAGTCGTTGCAAATACATTAAGGCTCTTGACGCTGCCGGAGGATATGCGGCAAGGGGTTGCAGTTGGAGCAATAACCGAGGGGCATACGCGGCCACTTCTTATGCTTGCTGGGCATCCGGAAGACCAGAAAAATCTTTATACGAAAATCGTGGCAGACAAACTTTCTGTCAGAGATGCCGAGTTGGCAGCTAGAAATATCGCAAAAGATCGCGCCAGAGCTGCGCTTGATCCGGAAACGCGCATGCTTCAGGAGAAGTTGGAAAACGCGCTTGGCACACGGGTCAACATCTCGCGCAACGGCCCAAAAGGCAAAATCTCAATAGAATTTTTTTCTGAAGAAGAACTCAAATCCATTTCCGAACGCATCGTCCCGCCAGCGGCTATGATGGCTTAAGCTTTTCTTTTATAGCAACGCTTTCCACGTTTTTAATTTGGAGTAAAGCCATGAGGATTTTAGAGTCCGGCATGGTCTTTTTCGGATGAAAACCGATAACGATGCGATGGTGGTCACGGGAAAGCGCCCCAGATTTTGTCTCGGTGATATTAATTTTTAAATTGGAAAACGCCGAGGAGATATCCCGCAAAAGCCCGACACGGTCTTTCACTGTGATTATTGCTTCAAAAATCTCCTTTTTCTTCGGCGGTGTGCCTTCTTTCAGCCCAAGCTTGCGCAAAAACGATCTTATGCGGTTTTTGGCCAGAGATGTTTTGGCAAAATCTAGCCAATCAGCTGTCGGCCTTTTGTTTTTTTGCGTAAGAATTTCTACTGTATTGCCGGATTTCAACTGATGCGAAAATGGTACCATTTTGCCATCCACTTTCGCTCCGGACATATGGTCCCCGATCTCGGAGTGCACGTGGTAAGCAAAATCAACCGGCGTGGCGCTCTCCGGCAGATCTACCACCTCGCCTTTCGGAGTCAAAACAAAAATTCTATCCTTAAAAAAATCAATTTTGAGCGCGGAGAGTGTTTCAGAAGATGATTCGCCGGCATGCTCGCGCTGCCATTCCTGGAGCTGGCGCACCCAAGTAAATCTTTTATCATCTATTTTTTTTGCTTGTTTGCCAGAGGAATCGTAAAACCAATGGGCGGCAATACCGCTTTCTGCTTCCTGATCCATCGCCTCCGTTCGCATTTGAAAGTCTATTTTCTTTTTTTCCGGACCGAAGACTGTAGTGTGCAGCGATCTGTATCCATTGGGTTTCGGCAGTGCTATATAATCTTTTATCCTGCCTGGCATTGGCCGCCAAAGTTTGTGGATAACTCCGAGCGCGCGGTAGCAATCTTCATTATTTTTTAAAATAATTCTCATAGCCACCAGATCAAGAATCCTGTCAAAATTCATTTCGTACTTAACCAGTTTTTTCCAGATGCTGTAAAGATGTTTTGCGCGATATATTATTTTGATCGGTTCAACACTTTCTTTTTTAAGCTCCATCTCAACGATTGGTTTTAATCTTTCCAGATATTTTTCTCCTTCTTCGCGGCGATGCTTAGTTTGGCTGGCTACCCATTTGTATTCTTCGGGATAAATATACGGAAATGCCAAATCTTCCAATTTGGCTTTTGTTTCCCACATTCCGAGCCTGTCCGCAAGCGGGGCGTACAGCTCCAGCGTTTCTAAGGCGATCCTTTTTTGTTTTTCTTGCGGAAGATAAGACAGGGTTTCCATGTTGTGCATCCTGTCCATTAGTTTTATGATGACAACCCTGATGTCTTCGGCGAGAGCCAAAAACATTTTCCGCAAAGATTCCACGGCGCGTTCAACGCCTTTGTATTGAACGCGCTCAACTTTAGTTAAAGCCTCAACCAAAAAAGCAATTTCTTCGCCGAATTTGTTTTTTATTTCTTCTATTTTTATTCCTTGATTTTCCATCACGTCATGCAAAAGCGCGGCGGCAACAGCATTTGCGTCAAGCCGCAAAAGAGCGGCGTTTAAAGAAACTGCAATCGGGTGAGTTATATAAGGTTCGCCTGACTCCCTTTTTTCTCCGGCGTGCGCTTCGGACGCGAATTCAAACGCCGATTTTATAGTAGCGATTGCGCCATTTTTATATCCAAGCTCACGCAATTTTTTTTCATATTCCTCCCAAGACATGTATTTACACTCTAGCGCGCGGTTTTGAGATTGACAACTTTACTGTATTAGCTAGAGTAATGGAAGATTTTGGAAGGATTATGAAATTCACCGACCCATTGCCACATGAAGCCGAGATCATTAAGAATTACGAATATCTCGAAAAGTATCTACCCAAGCTTTTGGGAGAGCGAGTTAGAATTGACGAGAGAGCTTTGGGGAATTATGCATTTTCGCTCGGACTTAGAAAGAAAGTTGTTGAGCATTGGACAATACCAGGAATGTATCCGTTAGATGACATGGCTTTTGCCAGGTTTATATTTTGGACGGGACTAGTCAACTTCGCGTATTGGCTTGACGGCAATCCGGAAGGAAGAAAAAAGTTTGAATTTGAAAATCCAAATGGGAAACCTTTTAGTGGCGCATTCGCACTGGATAAATGCTTTTATCGGGCTTTCGGAGAGCGCGCAATAACCTCGGATATGATTGAGCCGCATTTTGAGTCCATGGAAAAAGCCCGCATTTTTTTCAAAGGCCTTTGCGACATTCCGTTTCTGGAGTGGAGATATTGGAATATGCGCGAGGCTCTGGATGTTTTAAAAAAACATTTTAACAAAGATCCGATTAATATTTACGAGGAGGCACGGTGGGATGTGAAAAAACTTGTTGCCTTGCTTGTTTTGCGGTTTCCTTTGGCTTTCGGCGGGGATGTTACTACTCTTAATTTATACAATACTTCCCCTAAAGCTTCCGGACACAAAATTCTTAGCTTCCCGTTTTATAAATTAGCGAAACTTTTGCCGGTTTTGTATCAAGGTAGGGCGCTAAGACCCGGCAGTTCTTTGAGCAAACTCGTCAACACCGAAACCATCGTTGCAATATGTGATTATGAGGTTCCGAAAGCCCTGCGGCATGCCGGCGTTTTGGTTTACGGAGAAGAATTGGCACAAAAAGTTGATACTGAAAAAGTTATCCATAGGCACAGCTTGGATGAACTGGCAATCAGGGCCGCCAACACCGTAGCTAACTACGAAATTCTGAAGCGCCTTGAAAACTGGGACATTGTTGCGTTGGATTTCGCCCAATGGTCTTCCGGTAAGGCATCCGCAAAACCGCATCATCGCACCCCAACACCGGCTTATTGATCCCGCACCTTTTATCAAAGGTGCTGGATTGACAGCCGGTTTTTTGTCCGCTAGCTTTGAGGAAGAGAGGAGAATTGAGATGGAAAAATGGTGCGGGAAGCATGTTCCTGATTTGACTGGGTGCTGCGCAGTACACTACACTGGGCTACGAGAACTTCATGACCATGAGCTGAAGGCAACTTTCTTTATTGGGGCCGTGTTTTATTGTCCCGAAATCGGCTGTGATTTTTTTGATTTGGATGTTGATGATGATGTGGTTGTAAAAGATGTGTTTGGTTTGAATAAATTTGGTTTGAATAAAGCGTACGGCCGCGCCATTTTAGACAATGTGGTGCGCATCAAAATTCTTTTTCACAAGCTTGGCCAGCGCGAAGGAGACGGAAAATAATAAAATGATTTTAAACCTCTTTGGGGGTTTTTTCTTTCGCCACCACCCTTTTATTTTTCGGAGGTTTTAATTTCCATTGCGCGAGCGCTTCGTCCAATTCAGCTTGGCTTTCCGGTTTTTTGCCCATCAGAAAAGTGCAATCGGGAAAGCGGGAGCATGCGTAAAAAACCTTGCCCCGTCCGCGGGATTTTTTTTCAACGACGTCGCCAGTGCCGCAGTTGGGGCATTTAAAGCCGGTTTTATTGTGAATTTTCATAACTCCTTTGCATTTTGGATAATCAACGCAACCGAGGAAATATCCAAACCGGCCGCGTTTTACCTCTAAAGGTTTTCCGCAAATGGGGCATAATTCTCCCGCGGTTTTTTCCTGGAGCTGCTTAATTTTGGCGGCTTCCTCCGGCAAGGGAAGCGTGACTTTGCTCTCTGGATCCGGACAGGCCAGAAACTTGCCCAGCCGGCCGAATTTGATAAGCATCATTTTTCCGCAATGGGGGCATGGCGTGTCGGATGTTTCCGTCAGTTGCTCCACGCTCGCCATTTTTTCTTTAAGATTTTTGCTGAACGGCGCGTAAAATTCCTGAATTACCGGCACCCAGCCTATTTTGCCTTCGGCGATTTGGTCAAACTCTTCTTCAATGTGGGAAGTAAAATTAATATCAATAACTTCCGGAAAATTTTCAACCAGCATGTCGTTGACGGAAAAGCCGATTTCGGTAGGCTTGTATTTTTTGTTCTCCTTTTCCACATAGCCGCGGTCTTGAATGGTAGCTAATGTCGGAGCGTACGTGGACGGTCGGCCGATTCCGTAGCTTTCTAGCGTTTTAATTAGCGACGCGTCGGTGTAGCGCGGAGGCGGCTCCGTGAAGTGCTGGCCCTTGATTAAATTAACGAAGTCCAGCGCTTCTTCGGCGGATAGTTCCGGGAGCCGACCCTCCTCGTAATCGCTGTCGTCGTCTTTTTCGCCCTCCTCTTTTGTTTCGGTGTAAACCTTAATGAACCCGTCAAACTTAATGACTTGGCCGTTGGCGCGGAACGCATATTTATTTCCGGCAGATATTTCTATGGCGGTTTGGTCTAAAATCGCGGCTTGCATTTGGCATGCGAGCGTGCGTTTCCAAATTAAGTCGTAAAGTTTCAGCTGGCCGGCGTCTAACGCACCTAAGCTTTCAGGCAGGCGCGATAAATCGGTTGGACGGACGGCCTCATGTGCTTCCTGCGCTCCCTTTGATTTATTTTGGTAAAATCGCGGCTGATCCAAACAGTATTCTTTTCCAAAATTATTTTTGATAACTTCCTGTGCTTGCGCCAAAGCAACTTGCGCGATATTTAAACTATCCGTGCGCATGTAGGTGATGATGCCTGTTTCGTAGAGCCGCTGGGCGAGAATCATTGTCTGCTTGGCCGAAAATCCCAGCTTTTTCGCGGATTCTTGCTGGAGTGTAGAGGTGGTAAACGGTGGAGCCGGCGCGCGGCGGACTTCTTTTTTGGAGACTTCAACGACTTTGTATTCAGCTCCAGCCAGCCCATCGGTTATTTGTTTCGCTTCCTCCGCGTTTTTTATAGCCAATCGGTCAATCGCCTCACCGCCGATTTTAACTAACCTGGCTTTGAATTTTTTATCCTCACTTTTTTTCGCCAGCTCCGCTTCAACTGACCAATATTCTTGGGCGACGAATTTTTGGATTTCTCTCTCGCGCTCAACAACCAGGCGCACGGCAACGGATTGCACGCGCCCCGCAGAAAGGCCGGAGCGTATTTTTTTCCATAAAAACGGGGAAAGCTTGTAGCCCACGAGGCGGTCCAAAATTCTACGCGCCTGCTGGGCGTCCACCAAGTGCATATCCAAGTCCCTCGGATTTTTTAGGGCTTCTTTTATGGCGCGCTCTGTAATTTCGTGAAAAACAATTCTTTCAATATTGTCTTCGGGTCTGTCTTCCAATCCTAAGGCGGAAAGCAGATGCCAGGCGATGGCTTCACCTTCACGGTCTTCATCCGTCGCCAGAATTATTTTTTCGGCTTCGGCGGCTTTTCGCTTTAAGGCGCTTACGTTTTTCCGGGCTTTTAAGGGGATGATGTATTTTGGCGTAAAATTATTTTCTACGTCTACTCCAAGCTGGGACTTTGGCAGGTCGCGCACATGGCCGAAACTGGATTCAATAACAAAATCTTTCCCGAGAAATCGGGAAATCGTTTTCGCTTTTGTCGGAGATTCTACTATTACAAGCTTCATTTTGAATCAATAAAGTTTTTAAATTTTTTGTAAAATTGCGGTTTTTGAAGCAAAGATAGGGACAGATGGCCGCCTCGCTTTAACAATAATAACTGCGAATTTGTTTCTCTTGTAAATTTTTTAACAGGTTTATAGTTCACCACCCAGTCGTCCTTTGCATGAATAATAAAGATTTTCTTCCCGTTAACTTTTTTTACAACAGAAACCGGATTATAAAATTTCCCATTTTTTAATTTATTCCAATCTGCCATTGAAAACCGAAAGGCCCCGCCAAATGCTTGTTTTACAAATTTGCACAACCAATCAACGGGTTCAGATTTGCTTTTCACTCTCCAATCAACCACCGGCGAAACTGCCACAACTTTGGTGACGCGATTGTTTACAGATGTCAAAAGTGCTGCGGCGCCGCCGAAACTACTACCTAATAAGTATATTTTACTTGGCTGAATTTTGTAGGTTTTGCCACTCCATAAATCTTTAAATCCTCTCGGTAATTGAGAAATAATCTCCAGTATGTCTTTGTGCGGCGAAACTTTTAAAAAACGCCCGCCGCTCTCCCACGTGCCGCGGTATCTTGGATAAAATACCCAATAATTCTTTTTTGCGAAAAACTCCATCAAATCAGTTTTTGCCGGTACGGAAGGCATGCCAGAGCATAAAATTATAACTTTATCTGATTTCTTTTTTGGCGGAAGAAATTCTGCGACGATTCCATTTTTAAATCTTGTGCGTAATGCGTACATTCAAATATTTTTTACGTATTCATTTCCGATCTTTTTAATAATACCACGGATTTCTAGAAGGCCGATAACTGATTGAGCGGTTTGGGTTGGTATTTTGCTTTTTCTAATGAGCGAATCAACGTCCATCGGTTCAACAAGCGCTTCTAAAATTTGTTTTTCTTCCGGAGATAAATCAAGGGTGTCGGATACCCCACTTGGGTGTCCGACACCCAAGTGGATTCCGTAAGCACGCAAAACATCCTCCGCAGATTCCACAAGCGCCGCGCCTTGTTTAATGAGTCTGTTTGTGCCTGCAGAGTTTTGAGAAAACGCCGAGCCAGGAATGGCAAGGACGTCGCGGTTTTGATCAAGCGCGAATTTCGCAGTAATCAAGGCGCCACTTTTCTCCGGCGCTTCCACGACAAGTGTGGCTTGGGAAAGGCCGGAGATGATGCGGTTTCTTTGCGGAAAACTCCAAAGCGTCGCTTTCATGTTGTGATCGTACTCGGAAATTATGGCGCCGCCGGCTTCCGTAACGCGCTCGGCAAGCGCCCAGTTTTTCGGCGGATAAAACGCTTCACGCGCAAGGCCTGATCCCAAAACCGCGATTGTCGGCATTTTGTTTTCCAAACTAGCCTTAGCGACAACAGTGTCAATTCCTGTTGCCATGCCGCTAACAGTCGCAAAGCCGTAAGGCGCGAGACCCGCTATAATTTTTCTTAAAATCTCCTCTCCGTAAGCGGAATTTCTGCGCGTTCCTACTATTGATAGATAATACTTAGCTTTCGGCCAATCCCCCCACACAGACAGCTTTTTTGGTGGAAACGGGATTTCCCGCAAGATCTCCGGAAAGTCTTTGTCTTTGAGTTTTATTTCGCGGATATTCTGGGTCATGGGATTTATATAAGCACAAAACCCCAGACTTGACAAGTTTTTATAAAGGAGTATAATATAGCTAGAGTCCGTTAAATCTATTCTAGCGGATGTTAGCGAGAAGAAATGGGAGGATTTATGAACGGCATAGGCGGTTCTTTGCATGGAAAAGAGCGCGAGGAGCGTAGTGAGAAAATGCTTGCTTTGCGCGGTACCATTCAGGGGGTTCGGTATTTTTATGCCCAGACTACTGGGGACGGCGATGTGGAAATCGGAGGAAAAGGCCATATCCACGACGAGGGCTGTGATTTCCCGAGGGATTGCAATTATCGCAAGCATTTGCTTGCGACTATCACGTGGATTCCTCTGGCATTTTCCGGCATCAAGGCGCCATATAACGGGCACCTTGTTGAGGTGTTGGCATACACACCCAAAAAGGACGGCAGGCTTCCGACAGTGAAAGAAGTTGTGAAAGAAGTAGTGGCTACGCCTAGGAGCAAGCCGAGTCCGCTGGTTGACGGTGACGAGGACGAAAAAGACGGCGTGCGAAGTAGACGAGGCTATCAGGAAAAATCAATCCCGGGCAATGTAAGGAACGGCCGGTAAAAAATAACGGACAAAAAAACCAAAAAGGAGGAGGGACAATGGAAAATCAGAAGCGGGCGTTTGATCCGGAGAGTACCTCGGTGGCGAGGCTGAAAAAGCGGCGAGATTATTTGCGTGAGCGCGGAGAAAAGAGCGGGGTGGTCGGCAAGCTTTCCAGATTGATCAATAAAATGGAGCGTGGGTGGTCCGGGGCGGTTGTTTCTGAACAGTGGAGCCCAAAGCCGGACGAGATGCCGGCCAGCATAGTTAAGAAGATTAGGCAACCTAAGGAAAAACCGACCGGCAAGTTCAAGGCCAGCCAGCGCGCGCAGATGAGGCCGCGTTAAGTTGGGAATTTAAAAAAGAGTGCTTGGGCTTTTTCAAGAAAAATAGGCAAATCTGCCAATCGGCGGAGGCCAAAAGGGGGTGCGACAACGCGCCCCTTTTTGTTTTATTGCCGGCAAACGGCATGCTTTTGGTTTGTGCCGCGTTGATTTTTGTGCTACTATTTAACTATTCAACAATTTAACCATTAAACAAATTAATGCCTAAAAAAGTCGTTAAAAATAAGCCTCAAAAAGCGGGGGGTGAGGGGGGCGGATATACCGCCAAGGACATTTTTGTATTGGAAGGTTTGGAGCCGGTGCGGAAGCGCCCGGGGATGTATATTGGGTCAACCGGCGTGGACGGGCTGCACCATTTAATTTGGGAGGTGGTTGATAACTCAATTGACGAAGCCATGGCTGGTTACGCAAAAAATATTGCGGTAACGCTGCTTCCGGATCACCGCGTGCACGTGGTTGACGACGGCCGCGGTATTCCGGTTGAAACACACAAACAGACGAAAAAATCCGCGCTTGAAACAGTGATGACAATGCTCCATGCCGGCGGAAAGTTCGGAGGAACCGGATATAAAGTTTCCGGAGGGCTTCACGGAGTTGGCGTGTCCGTAGTCAATGCTTTGTCTTGCTGGCTGCGTGTGGAAGTTTGCCGAGATGGCGAGCAATGGGCGCAGGAATATCAAAAAGGAAAACCAAAAACCAAGGTGCAGAAAGTTGGAAAATGTAGAAGCTCCGGAACGGCCGTGACTTTTGAGCCGGATCCGGAAATTTTTATGCCTGTAAATCCGCCGGCTGGCGGAGGTAAAATTCCGGAATTTGACTGGAAAAAAATCTTAGAAAGGCTGCGCCAGCAGGCCTATCTTACGAAGGGCATAAAAATTTCCGTTGCCGACGAGAGGCGCAAAGAAAAAGCCGAGCACAAATCGTACGCCTTTTATTTTGAGGGCGGAGTGGCTTCTTATGTTAAATATTTAAATGAGGGGCTTCAGCCAAAACACGAAACAATTTTTTATACACAAAAAGAATCCGAAGGGATTATGGTGGAGACCGCGCTTCAATATGTTGATGATCTGCAGGCAAGAGAACTGGCTTTTGCAAATAATATTTTAAATCCCGACGGCGGGATGCATTCAACGGGTTTTAGAACCGCGCTAACCCGTTCGCTCAATTCTTACGCGAGGAAAAACAGTTATCTTAAAGAATCCGAAGAAAATCTTACCGGAGAAGACGTGCGCGAGGGGCTTACCGCGATAATTTCAGTGAAATTAAAAAATCCGCAGTTTGAGGGGCAAACGAAAGCGAAACTCGGCAACCCGGAAGCGCGAACGGCCGTTGAAGACGTTTTTGGAAAATCTTTTGACGCATTTTTGGAAGAGCGTCCCCAAGACGCGCGCGCGGTTTTGGAAAAGGTCATTTTGGCTCTCAAAGCCCGCAAGGCCGCCAAAGCCGCGAAAGACACAATTTTGCGAAAAGGCGCGCTGGATGGCCTTGCACTTCCCGGGAAGCTGGCGGATTGCCAATCACGAAACGCGGCGGAGGCGGAAATTTTCATTGTTGAGGGAGATTCTGCCGGAGGTTCGGCCAAGCAGGCCAGAGACAGGCGTTTTCAGGCCATACTTCCGCTCCGCGGGAAAATTTTAAATGTTGAAAAAGCCAGGCTGGACAAAATGCTGGCCTCGCAAGAGATAAAAGTTTTGGTTATCGCCTTGGGCGCGGCAATCGCTGAAAGTTTTGACATAACGAAGCTACGTTATCACCGCGTCGTAATTATGACGGATGCCGATGTTGACGGCGCGCATATCAGGACGCTCCTTTTAACGCTTTTTTACAGATACTATTTGTCTCTAATTCAGGCGGGCTACATTTATATTGCCCAACCGCCGCTTTACAAAATTCAAAAAGGCAAAGAAATAAAATACGCTTACTCCGAAGAAGAAAAAAACAAATTTACCAGGGGCGTTGAAGGCCAAAATATACAGCGATATAAGGGTTTGGGCGAGATGAATCCGGAGCAGCTTTGGGAAACAACCATGGATCCGGCCAGGCGGATGTTTAGGCAAGTTACCATAGACGACGCCAAAGAAGCCGATAAAATTTTTGACATACTGATGGGCGACGAAGTTGCACCCCGCAAACTTTTCATCCAAACCCACGCCAAAGCGGTAAAGAATTTGGATATTTAAATTGACAAAAATTGAGTAATTTGCTACCTTAAAAATAGAAAAATCTTACAAAAGGGAGGCCATAATGACAAGTGCGTTGAAAGCAAGGGTTGATAGCCTTGAGAAATCGATTCTTGCGGAGTTGGAGCTTCTTAAACCAGCCTGCCCGGAGCAGATCAGGAGCGTTTTTGAGAAAAGCTTTGACCGAGTTATTTCAGAACTGATGAAAACGGAGCTTTTGGGCAATGTCCCGGCCGTGCCAATGATTACTATGCCATATCTCGGCATATATGGTCTTGCTCAGATGGTGAAGCACAATGGCAATGTGTGCCAAGTTCGTTTAGCTCCGGAAACAATCACTGATACCAGAGAATCCAAAATGCCACTTGACTTATCCTGGGCTCTTGATGTTGAGGACGGAACGAAAACTCTGGGAAAACATTTTGACCTTGCTGGAAATGAAATACTTCAATCCAATCGACTGCCTCTCACCGTCACTGGAATACTCAATCTTGGCAGAGGCGGAGTTTTGTCCCGGCACAATGTTGTTGCCACCGGCTCTCGCCTCGGCGACGACGGAGTCGCGCTTTTGTGGCTCAGCGGGGGCGAGCCGAAGCTCTACTGGAGCTGGGCGAGCTTCTCGGATGCGGAGTGGGGCTCGGCCTCTTGCGGTAGGTATCTGGAACTTTGATCTTTGTGAACTCGGAACTTTTCTTTTCTTGTGTTTTGATTCTCGTTTTTTTTGAGCGGCCATCTAGGCCGCTTTTTTGTTTTTAATTCAAACCCACGCCATAAAAAAAACGAGCTTATTGGCTCGGTTTAAATCCTTGTCCAGTTTTTTGATAGTAAAAATCGTGCCAGGCTTTTTTGTAAAGTTCATCCAGTACGATACTAACGCGCCCTCGCGGGCACATAATAATTTTTGTTTCTGCGCACAACTTTTCTGACGGATGGCCTTGATCCAGAAGATGTCCGAGTTCGTGGAGCAAAAGAGACACGTCTCCATCCGATGCGGGCGTTCCTAATCCGATTTGCAAAGCCATTTGCTGGCCGAAATATAAGTTCCCGTAAGCTACGCCGGCCGCTCCTTTCATTCGTCCCTCTTTGCTATCAAAATAAGCCAAAGCCGGCCTAAAAAGCGTTATATACACATCAGCTTCTGCCGGACGTTCCAGTTCATCTACCAACGGCCATATTTTAGCTACGTCAACGGCGTGCGGAATGTTTATATCTTTATAAATCGGCGGATTTTTGATGTTCCATTGTTTTGTAAAAGCCAGTTTAAATTTTATCGCGCTCTTATTGTCAAAAATTTCTTTATTGATTATCGCTTCGGCTTGGTTGAGAATGGCGTTAATTGCCTCGCGTATGTCAATCTTAGTTTTTACTGCAATCTCTTTACCGTTGGCATTGTGCAAAACGATTGATTCGGGTGGATAAGTGTAGTAAACTCCGATGTTCAATGTTGCCGCAAGCAATAAAGCGAACATTTGTGCATCCTTTCTTTCTTGTGTATAGCGCGCTTGACTTTTTTTAACAAGGGAGTATGATGGCAATATAAAGCCCTCGGGGGCTTTTAAAAAAGCTTTAAATAATGCAAATCAACGAATGATGTGCGAATGCAACAAATAAATTTATATGTTTACGAAGTTAACAACTTATTTTAAAGAAACGAGGCTTGAGATGAAAAAGGTGAACTGGCCGACGCGGCCGGAAACTTTGCGCTACACCATTACGGTAATCGCGGTTTCTTTGGGTGTGGCGGCAATTCTGGGCGCGTTTGACTTTGTTTTTACAAGCCTGCTTCAGCTATTTGTTTAACCACTTAACAACTTAACCATTTAACTAATCATGGCAAAACAAACTTCGGAATTCGGTAAAAATTGGTACGCCGTGCATACTTATTCCGGTTACGAAGACGCCGTTGCGCGGAATTTGCGCCAGCGCATTGAATCTCTGGGAATGGAAGACCAAATTTTCCAAGTCATTGTGCCGAAAGAAAAAAAGATTAAAATAAAAGGCGGCAAGCGGCGGGTGGTGGAAGAAGAAATTTACCCAGGATATGTTTTGGTTGAGATGATTGTGACAGACGCTTCGTGGTATATTGTTCGGAACACGCCGCGGGTGACAGGATTTGTGGGATCTGGCACAACCCCCGTACCGCTGGCAAAAGAAGAAATTGACTCTCTTTTTTCCAGAATGGGCAAAGAGGAGCCGACGCATAAAATTGATGTTTCGGTCGGAGATCCTGTCAGGATTACCGACGGGCCGTTTAAGGATTTTGAAGGCAAGGTGCACGAAATAGATGAGGCGCGCGGGAAAGTTAAGGTGTTTGTGTCTATGTTCGGCCGCGAAACACCAGTGGAGCTGGATTTCTTACAGGTCAAAAAACTTTAAAATATGGCAAAAGCAATAAAAACAATAATCAAAATACAGGCCCCCGCTGGCAAGGCGACTCCCGCGCCTCCTATAGGGCCGGCGCTTGGACAACACGGCATCAACATCGGCGAATTTGTGAGCAAATTCAACGCCGCAACGGCGCAGATGGGGGACGATATAATCCCTGCGGAAATTACGATCTATCAGGACCGGACTTTTGATTTCAAGCTAAAAACCCCGCCGGCTTCCGACCTTTTAAAAAAGGCTGCGGGTATTGAAAAGGGCGCAGGCAACCCAAAAACCACAAAAGCCGGCAAAATTACGCGCGGACAGCTCCGCCAAATCGCCGAGAGAAAAATGGAAGACCTAAACGCAAACGATGTGGACGCGGCGATGAAAATCATCGCTGGCACCGCAAAGAATATGGGCATTGACATCGCGGAGTAGGGCGGCCGCTTTTTTCTTTTTCCACAGCCTGTGTTTGCGCGGAGTTTGTGCGAAATGTTAAATTGCGTAAAGAGGTAGGAGGTTTTGTGGGAGTGAAAGTTTATACCGAAGCCGAACTCAAGAAAATTTTGGAACGAGCGAGGCCGCTTTTGGAGCTTGTGCGAAATGGCGTGATGGAAGATTTTGACAGCTACGCGATGTGGCAAGCGCATGTAATCTCGCAGCGTAGCAAGTGCCCTTCGCGGCAGGTCGGCTGTGTGATAACGCAAGGCAAACACATAGTAACAACGGGCTATAATGGCCCGACCACCGGCTTTCCTCACCCTTTGGTTTGTAAAAGGCGCGAACTTGGTATTTCGTCCGGGGCGCGTTTGGAACTTTGTCCGTGCGCACACGATGTCAGCAACGCGATTTCGCAGGCCGCGAAGAATGGCGTTTCAACTTACGGCGCTGTGCTATATACGCCGACCATGCCGTGTACGCTTATTTGCGCGCCCGCTGCGATTGGGGCTGGCATTAAGCGCGTCATGGTTTTGTCAAAAAAAGAATATCACAGCGACCCCGAAGCCATACCTACTCTTGAGAAATTTAAGTACGCTGGCATGGCGGTTGACGAATATCACGGCCCATTGGGCGAACTTTTAGTGGCGCTCAACGCCGGTATGCGTTTGAAGAGTTGCGATGATACAATAGAAGCAATGAGCGTAGGCGAATTTATTATTTTTGAAGGGTCGGAAAAATGCGGGAAATCAACGCAGGTTGAGCGCCTTGCTGGCGCTTTGATTGGCGAAGGATACAAAGTTTTAACAACCAAAGAACCCGGCGGAGGCTTTCCGGATTGTCGACAGAAAATTTTCGCGCTTGATCCGGAAGATCCGAAATTGGCTCAAAAGGAACTCGCGCTTTTTAAAGAAGACCGCACCGAGCATTACCGCAAAGTTATTATTCCGGCCCGAAAAGAAGGAAAAATTGTTCTTTGCGACAGGAATTGGCTTTCTACCAAAGCTTACCAGGGCTACGGCCGGGGAATGGATTTGAAAATGATTGGTATTGCGAACGCAGAGGCTACTCAAGGAGTAGCGGCGGATCTCATTATTCTTTTTGATATTTCGCCGGAGGAGACTCTGCGGCGCATCAAAAAAGACAACGAAACTAAAGTAACCCGTTTTGAAAAAGAGCCGCAGGGATTTCACGAGCGCGTGCGTCAAGGGTTTCTGGCACAAGCAAAAGAGGATCCGGAGCACTGGATAGTTTTGGACGGCACAAAAAGCAAAGAGGAATTGGCGCTGGAAGTTCAGCGCGCAGTAAAAGAAAAATTGGGGCTTTAAGCAAAAAATAAACCCCGTCATTCGACGGGGTTTTCTTGTTTTAAAAGAGATAATTTTCTCTGTGTTGCAAGCTCCGCGGCCATCCGCGTAAGCTCCGGATCTTCACCTTTGTCTACAAATTTCATCGCGGCTCCCGAAAGCGGATGGATTTCGGAAAGGAGCTTGTGCATTTCAATGCAAACCTGCCTGTAGCCCGGATGTCCTTGCGGCTGGGTGCGCAGCTCCAAAAGATGGAAGGCTTCGCGGGCGTTCATCATAAATCTAAAGCGCATTTTGTGCCCCAAAAGCGTCGCGTACTGTGCTTCCTCCGCTAACCCGACTCCGTTCATATAATTGTACAAATCTTCGGAAAGCTCAAAGCAGTTTTGAAACATATTTTCCATTCCGGATTCTTTAACGAGTTTTGGGACATCATATCCGTAAGCCGGCGAGAGCCGCTGCCATTCCGGCATATCCAGCACGCGATGCCTTTGAAGATCGCGGAATTTTCCGTAATCAATCAAGAGCTCCCACTCGTGATGGATTTTTTCAAAAGCTCTTCCGGGTTTATGCCGATAGTTAAGACGCTCCCCGACATAAGAATTGAACACTTCAAGCTTTTGCTCGCGTGGCCATGTTTGGACGCGATTTTGTAGCATTTTTACGGGCATTTTCATTTCGCTAAAAAGCATCTCCGGCACCAAAATGTCCAGCTCGTCTCCCTTCGGCCACCAATCAACAAGAGTAACTTCCGCGCTGTTTGATACAGAATGCGAAAAGCCGCCAAAATACGATTTTGCAAGATTTGCCACCGCGGAGGATGTGTCTTGCCTGTAAACTATCGCTGCGCCACCGCGTTCCGGTCGCTCAACTTGTTTTAGGAACGGGCCTACCACTTTTTTGGATTCCCGTAAAATTACCTTTGCCGTTTCCTGCGCCTCCGCCAGAGTTTGCGAAGCAAGAAAATAAATAAGATTCTCAACGGATTGCGCGGGAGCCACTATGCCTACGGTTGATTGGGTTGCGGAGGGCAGTAACACCCTCGCGGCGTCGCACGCCTGCGCTCTTGTTGCTCCCAGCCAAGCCGCGCGTTCCAGTTTGTCCTTCGGTTCTTTTGTTTGAAGCCTTACGAAATCCGTGAGTTCCCGGACAATGTAAGAGTAATTATCAAAGATCGTGTTCATGTGCTCTGTGTAAGTCAGCTTAATTTCCGGCGGAAGATTCTGCGGGATATAATACTTATACCGCCCAGATTCGTCTTTTTGGTCAAAATAAATATAGCGCGTTGACTGCTCAAGGTACCCGGCGAAGCGCCCCCATTCCAATTTTTTTGTCAGCAGATTGGAGGCGCCTTCAACAACCAAAAGCACATAGATTAATTGTTTTACGGAATCGTCCCCGAATCCAGCCACAACTTTTTCAATAAACTCCGGAGCCGCCGACTCTGTTGCGGCAAACTCAAGAAGATATGTTTTTCTCAAATTCTGCGCGCTTCTTGAAAGCCGCGCCATGGATGCAGCAGCCAAAAGGCGCGGCGCCTCGTCCGTGAAAGCGTAAACATCTCCGTACGGGTCGGTTACGATTTTTTGGAGAAATTTATAACCCCGTTTAGTGATTGCGAGTTTCCCGTCACTTTTTACAATATACGGATTTTTTGCCACATCTCCTCCTTTTTTGGAAATCTAAAATATATACTTGCACACTTTTTTGCATTGCGCTAGAGTGGACGCAGAAAGGAGGACAAAATATGAAAGACGCAGGTCAATATTTGGAACCGGCGTATCTTTACGCCGACGGGTCGTCAATTGAAAACTTGGCCGAACTCTCGGCGACCGTCAAAAAGTATAACTGCAGAAACGCGATTGTGCACTTGGGGGATGTTGAGGGGTTGGAATTTGAACATGAGTTGTCTATTGACCGGATAAAACCGGTTATAGATTTTCCGTACGGGCGCGGCGGAGTAGATGTCAAGGATTTGGAGGCCGAAAAGGCGTACGGCTTGGGTTGCGTGGGCATGGACGTCTGCGTAAGTTTATGGGCCGTTCTTGATGGTGGGTTTGGAATTGTGGAAGACGAGTTTAACGCTGTTGGCAGATGCTGTGAGTCTGAAATCAAAGCCATCATTCAACTGCCTTTTTTGTGGGTGTATGCCAAAGACGCGATTGAGCCGCTACTTGATGTTTTGGTTGATGCCGAAGTTGCGGTGGTCAAAGACTGGACAACCGTTATGAATTTTTCAAAACCGGTTGACGTTTCTTTGCCAGCGCGCTTGGCCTATCTTGATTACGTGCGGAATCTCATTGATAAGAAAAAATTGCCGCTTTTAGTGAAAATCGCCGGAGGCGTGCGCGCCGATAATGCCGCTGAATTTTTTAAACACGGCGCTGATATTTTAGGAGTAGGCGTTCCGCATGTAGAAGGAGTTTACAACGCTCTGTCAAAAATTTGACGGGGCTTTTGTTTTGTGCTACCTTTCGTTTAGATTGGAGGTGCGTATATGAAAGTGGTTGTAATGGCGCGCGTTTCAGAGGATATTTCAAGAGCAGAGGAGGCCTTAAAGGCCGATCCGCGCTTTCGGGAACTAGAGGAGTACGAAAGTACTTTGGATATTAATTTGAATAGCGGCCAAGTTTTCAAACACCAGAACCCTTTTCCTGTTTTTGGCGGGGCAGAAGGCAGCAGCTTAAAGATTTTTACTCGCGAGCCGGGAGAATGCTGTATAACAATTGACGGTATGCCGTGGGATATTGAATCTATTCTTGATTTTCTGAAAATTCCCAAAGACGCTTTCAGCGAGTTGTTGAGGGGTTAGTCATCATGATCTACGGGCATATTTTTAATGATTACGGGAAGCTCAAGGTTTGTTACAGGAGGTGGACGAAATTTCAAGACGCGGAAGACGAAGAAAAGATTTCTAAAAATTTAATTGCCACCCTTGACGATCCGACAGGAGACAGCTTTTCGCTTGCGAAAAGGGTTGCGGATTATGCCGCTGAAAACGGCTTGAAAATTGACGGCTTCTCAATAAGCAAAAGCGATGCAACAGTCCTTGCGCACATCGCCGAACTGACAGAAAAAGATGAGATAGAGATGCTTAAAAGCTCTGTAAGAAATTTGGCGGCTCATTTGGAAAGCGCAATGAGAGCAAACCGCGAACTTTCACGCCAAGCGAAGAAAGCAATTGCGGCGTTGGAGGAACAGATTTACACATCTGAAAATTTGCTTTATTGTTCTGAAATTCAATATGCTATTCACGAGATAGCCGAGGAAGAGCTTGGCTGCGAGCACTTGATAAACGCAACGGGCATTTATTGGGAGCGGAGAAAACGCACAGATTGTTAAAGAGCAACCGACATAGGTTGCCTTTTTTATTTACGGCGTTATATTTGTATTATGAAGTCGGTGGTAATCTGCGGATCGCAGAGATATAAAGAGGAGATCAAGGGTTTCGCGCAAAAGCTTCGCAAGCTCGGCGTTACGGTTGTCTTTGAGCCGAATTTTGAACGCCAGCGAGCCAAGATGCTGACCAAGGCGGAGAATGAACGGCTTAAATCCAAATCTTACCGCGACCGCGTTCCGGCAATGGTCCACGAACATTTTAACCGCATCCGAAAAGCGGATGTTTGTTTTGTTTACAATAAAAAAGGATATTTAGGGGTGAATACGACTCTGGAGTTGGGCTTCGCCCATGGGCTTAATATGATTATCTACGCCTTGGAGCCCGAAATGCCGACAGATCACGGGGGCGAAATCTGCCGCGATATTTTATTTACCGAAATCGTTGACAAGCCGGAGGAATTAGTGAGAAGATTGGTGTAGAAAGGAAATTTAAATGGCCAAAAAATGCGATAACACAAGCGTTGGGCTGATTATCAAAAACAAAGGAAAAATTTTACTTAATGAACGGTTAAAATTTCCTCCAGGCTGGGCACCGCCTGCTGGGCACTTGGACGGCGATAGCTTTGATGGCAGTGTGGTGCGTGAGACAAAAGAAGAAGTCGGCTTGGATGTTTTGAAATATAAATTGGTGCTTGATCAAAAATTTGATAACCATTGCAGTAGAGATGGCGGGTCTTGGCATCATTGGCAGGTTTACGAAGCGGTAGAATGGCAAGGCGAAATTAAATTGGCCGAAAGAGAGATAAAAAACAAAAAACCATGGTGGGTTTCGCACGAAGAGCTGATTGGCCTTGTTGATCGTGCGGAGGCGTATATGCGCGGCAAAATTTCCGAAGAGAAATGGGAGAACAACCCCGGCTTGGGAGTCGTGTGGTACGAGATTTTTAAGATTTTGGGAATAATTTAGCAAAAACAGGCAATTCACAGATTGCCTGTTTTTTTTATCGCGCTAGAATTGATGCATGAAATCCATCGTCTTTTGTTCTTCCCAGCGGTTTGCCAAAGAGCTCCATCAGTTTATGGAGGAGCTTGGCCGGCTGGCGAAAGAAAAAGGGATAAGGCTTACAATTTTGCACCCGGAATTTGCGATGGATCAGCATCAACTTCATCATTTGCCGGAAAAAGAAAGGCTGGCGCACCCGATTTACAGGGCGGAGGTGGCGGCGCGGGTTTACGACCATCTTTTCCGCAAAGTGAAAGTCGCTGACGTTTGTTTTGTTTACAATAAAAACGGATATATCGGAGTGAACGTCGCTGGTGAGCTTTTCGCCGCCGCAATTTTAGGAAAAATGATTTACGCTCTGGAGGATAAAACTCTAATGGGCCATTACCCCGAGGATCTTTACGAAGAGCCTTCCGTCAAAAAACTTGTCCACGAAATCGTCTCTACCCCCGAAGATTTGCTTTCAAGACTGATTTGAGCTATATTAGTCTTAATGAAAAAAACGCTTAAAGTTCCAATAATTGATGTTAAAAAATACGGCGGCAAGCAAGTCGCAGTTGTTAATGGCAAAATTGTTGCTTTCGGCACAGATACGCAAGAAGTTTTGAGGTCTGCAAAGCGCAACTCACCAAAATCTACTTGGCGCGACGTTCTTTTGGTCAGCGTGCCCAAAGGACTCTCGGTGGTTTACCGAATATGACGCGTTTTATATTTCCTTACGGCATACGCTTTCAAGAAGACGGCAAGCTTGATATTTTTCCCGCTGCGGAGTTTTCGGTTTTAGGCAAGCGTGGACAAGGAATAAGGGCCATGTTTCATTTGGATTCCGGCGCAACTACAAGCATTCTGCCATTAAGCGACGCATCTGTTTTAGAGATTGTGCTGGATCGCGGCAAAACGATAACAGTGCGCGGATTTTCTGGAGAAGAAGTTGTGGGATACAAACGCGTGATAAGCATATCTTTGAACGACACCCGGATTCGCATACCGGCTATTTTTGTAGCCGCAGATGTTCCGCGAATTTTAGGTCGTGAAGGCGTGTTCCCAAAATTCGCAGTTTTATTTGACGAAGCAAAACGCCAAACCGGATTTTTTGATTCGCACAAAGAGAGAAAACTAATAGATTCTGTTTTAAAGTTTTAAAACCACGAAATCGTCTCCACCCCCGAAGATTTGCTTGCGAGGTTGATTTAAGGAATAATATATCAATATTATGAAAATCAGGCTTTTAGCTTTGGTGATTTTGCTTTTCGGCGCGGTTGCCGGTTATTTTGATTGGTCTGGGTGGCTGCCGTTTAGATTGGGGCTGGATTTGCAAGGTGGGACGCATTTGGTTTACAAGGCCGATACTTCGCAATTGGGAGGGCAAACGGACATTAATGAAGCAATGGCCGGAGTCAGGGACGTTATTGAGCGCAGAGTCAATCTTTTCGGCGTGGCTGAACCGGTTGTACAGACGGAAAATGTGGGCGGTGAGCGGCGCCTCATTGTTGAGCTTGCCGGCGTTTTTGACATTAAAGAGGCGATAAAAGCGATAGGCGAGACGCCTTATTTGGAGTTTCGCGAGCTTGCGCGCGGACCGGACGGCAAGATTCTTGCGACCTCAACCGCAGCCGCTTCAGATTTTGTTGCCACAAAGCTGACCGGCAGATACCTAAAACGCGCCGCTTTGAGTTTTGAACAGACAATCGGCTCGCCGGAAATATCTTTGGAATTTAACGATGAGGGCGCAAAACTTTTTGAAGAAATTACGGAAAGAAACGTGGAAAGCCCCGTGGCTATTTTTTTGGACGGGGCTCCAATAAGCATCCCGACGGTGCGCGAAAAAATCAGCGGCGGCAAGGCACAGATAACCGGACAGTTTACGCAAACGGAGGCTAAACAATTGGTCAGGCGTTTTAATGCAGGAGCTTTGCCGGTTCCGATTACTTTGCTTTCGCAGCAGAGCGTTGGCGCTTCGTTGGGCATGGAAGAGCTGCTCAAAAGCCTCCGCGCCGCGATTTATGGCGCGCTGGCAGTCGCGCTCTTTATGATGTTTTGGTACAGGCTTCCTGGAATAATTTCAATATCGGCTTTGGGAGTTTACGCCGCGCTCACCTTGCTTTTATTTAAACTGATTCCGGTAACGCTTTCATCCGCCGGTATCGCAGGTTTTATTTTGTCGGTTGGAATGGCGGTTGATGCCAACATTTTAATTTTTGAGAGAATGAAAGAGGAGTTGCGCGGAGGCAGGTTTTTGGATATGGCGATGTCGGAGGGTTTTAGGCGCGCATGGACCTCAATCCGCGATTCAAATGTTTCCAGCCTCATTACTTCGGTGATTCTTTACTGGTTCGGCACAAGCATCGTCCGCGGGTTCGCGCTGACTTTGGGTCTCGGCATTTTGGTCAGCATGTTTACGGCAATCACTGCCTCGCGTTATTTTTTGCGCGCTTTACCACACACAGGTTCAGGCCGCTTTACGCGTCTTATTTTCGGCGCTGGACTTTCAAAATAAGGTGTGCTAAGTAATATCTAGAAGTGCAAATTCTAAAGAGGAGGTTTTTATGTTTAGACTCGAAATAGTAAAGCGTGATACCAACGATTTGCCAAAGGTTGTATTCTATAATGGCACATTTATAGCGGTTGAGGACATACTTATGTTTAGTGGACCTACTTTTAGCGATACGAAATATGCATTGGTCACTGCTATTGATGAAATCAAAGATGGTGATAATGTTTTGAGGCAGGTCGACATTCGTCTTGTTGGAACTGAGCAGAGCAAACTTTGTTTAAGCTCTGATTTCGATAACAAGTGTTTGTTCAGAGTAGAACAGAGAGCTCAAATTGTCGGACAGCTAAATCGTTTGATCTCTCAGCGCTATTGTGCGAGAGAAAACGCAATGAGGATTGTTGACCTTTTAAGATAGCCAATAATAACTTGATTTTATAATCAAGAAACGCTAGGCTCCGAATAATGATTCGGAGTTTTTTTGTTTCAATAATTTTATTGGCGGCGGCTGCGCCTGCTTTTGCTGGCGTGGTTATTACAGAAATTATGTACGATCTGGACGGCGCGGATACCGGACGGGAGTGGGTTGAGATCAAAAACACCGGAAGCTCGCAGGTAGATCTCACGGATTGGAAATTATTTGAGGCGAATACAAATCACGGAATTACTGCGGCTGATCCGCAAACACTTATGCTTCCTGCCAGCGCATACGCGATTATCGCAGATCGCGTAGAAAAATTTTTGATTGACCACCCGAATTTTACTGGCATTTTGTTTGATAGCTCTTTTTCGCTTAGCAACACAGGCGAAACAATCGGCATTCGAAATTCGGAAGCCGCTGACATAGATTCTGTTGCATACAGTTCCGGTTGGGGAGCGGCTGGAGACGGTAATTCTTTGCAGAAGGCGGGCAACGAATGGATTGCCGCTTTGCCAACTCCGGGTGCGCCAAACGCCAATACTTCTACTCAATCACAAGCTGTTTCTGAAGAAGAAAGCCCGCAGACTTCTTCGGAAGGCGGCGGACCGGTTGAGATGGCTGAATCTTCTTCCAAAATCAAAGCAAGCGCTGGAGCGGACAGGACTGTGCTTGCTGGAGCGGAAGTGGTTTTTGAGGGTTCCGCCGAAGGGTTTGTTGACGCAACTGCCGATAAAATCAGGTTTCATTGGAATTTTGGCGACGGCAAAACCGGCGATGGCAATAAGGTCGCGCACAAATTTTCTTTCCCGGGCATTTATGAAGTTTTGCTCACAGTTTCTTTTGCCGGCATTTCTGTTTCTGATTCAGCCAAAATTACAGTAGTAGAAAACCCGGTGGTTTTATCGGAGATAAAATATGGGAAATTTATTGAGATTTATAATGCATCTGCGCGCAAAATTGATTTTTCCGGATTCGGCTTGGCGTTAGGCGGCGCCAAACCGTTTTATTTTCCGGAAGGCACGTTTTTGTCTCCGTGGGCTTATCTCGCGCTTGACGGCGAGCTTTTGGGTTTTGAAATTCCGCAAAGCGGCGAAATTAAAATTTTATATCCGAACGGCAAGGTTTTACTTTCTTCAATGTATCCCAATTTTATTCTTGGAGAGAAAGAAAGCCTAAGCTTGGTTGATGACGCGTGGACGAAATCAAAGATTACTCCGGGGGCGAAAAATGAGATTCTCAAAACCTTTTCTGTGCCAGCCGCCAAGGGCGGCGCTCAACCCCGCCTCGGCGCGGGTGAGCCGGCTTCGTCGGGCGCAGAAAAAAAGGATGATGTGGAAACCATCAATTTGACAGCTTCCGCCAATAACACCGCGTTGCCCGAATTTCTAACGGATGGAGGCATCTGGCTGTTTTCGGGCTTAGGCGCGGGAATCTTGGGCGGGCTCGCTATATTTTTTGCCAAACGATTTTGGGCTTGAAGCGTTGTATAATTAACTAAATGCAAGAACCGGGCAAAAAGCCAGTTATTTTTGTTTTTTCTACCGCTTACCATCCTTTTATCGGAGGCGCGGAGGTGGCGATAGAACAGGTTGCTAAAAGACTCAAAAACGAGTTTGATTTTTTAATTTTGACTTCGCGCATGCGGAAGGATTTACTCAAGAGAGAAGTCAGAGATGAAGGGGTAGTGGTGAGAGTTGGATTTGGAAACAGATTTGATAAATTTTTACTGCCGATTTTAGGAATCCGCGCTGCATATAAATTTAAAAAAAATAAAACAAAAATCATTCTTTGGGGTATGGATTTATCATTCGGCGCGCTGGCGGGAGCGCTTTTTAAGTTTTTAAATACCAAAATTCCTTTCGTTGTTACTTTGCAGTACGGTTACGGGGATGAACGCGTGGCGCGCGGAAGATTTGGGATAATCAATTTAATGTTCCGCTTCATGCTTCAGGAAGCAGATCGCGTAACGGCAATTTCTTCTTATCTTTTAGATTTGGCAAGGCGCTACGGATATATCGGGTCGGAGGCGTTGATTCACAACGGAGTTGATTTGGAGAAATTCACCCGGTCATCCGACCGGGTGCCCCGTCGGATGACGGGGCAAAATCCTACAATTATTACAGTTTCTCGGCTTGTGCCGAAAAACGGAGTTGATGTTTTAATTCGTGCGTTTGCGGAATTAAAAAAAGATATCCCGGATATTAAACTGCATATAATTGGGGATGGGCCGGAGCGCGGAGCGCTCCAACTATTAACTACTAACCACAAACTACAAACTAGTGTGGAGTTTTTCGGCAATATTCCTTACGACGAACTACCGAAATATCTCTCCGAAGCCGATGTTTTTGTACGACCGTCGCGCTCGGAAGGTATGGGCAACGCTTTTGTGGAAGCGCTGGCGGCCGGTGTGCCGATAATCGGCACACCGGTTGGAGGTATTTTGGATATTATAAAAGACCACCTGACGGTATCAGGGCGGGCGACTGGGCTTTTTGCTAAAGTTGATGATCCGAAAGATTTGGCTGAAAAAATAAAAACGCTGCTAAAAAATAAGGAACTCGCGGCGCAGATTGTCGCAAACGGAAGAAAAATGGTAGAAGAAAGATTCTCTTGGGATAAAATAGCGCGAAATTACGCCGAAGTTTTTAATCACGAGATTAATATCAACAAAAGGATTTTAATCGTAACCGGCATTTTCCCGCCGGAAATCGGCGGACCGGCTACGTACAGCAAAATTTTGCTTGATGAGTTGCCGAAAAATGGATTTGGGGTTGCAGTTGCGACTTACGGGGTTTCTAAAAAATTGCCTTGGTTTGTTAGGCATGCGTTATTCGGGCTTCGGGTTTTTTTGATGGCTATACATCACGACATTTTATACGCGCAAGATGCTGTTAATTCTGGGGTCGTGTGTGCAATCTCGGCATTCGTCTGGCGCAAAAAGCTTATTATAAAAGTCGTAGGAGATTACGCGTGGGAGCAGGGAGTTCAAAGGTTCGGAGTGAAAGAAGTTTTGGATGATTTTTTGAATAAAAAGTACAGTTTTAAAGTTGAGCTTTTGAGAAAAGTAGAAAAATTTGTCGCAAACCGCGCGGATAAAATTATTGTGCCAAGTGAGTATTTAAAGAGCGTTGTTGAGAAATGGGGAGTGAGAGGTGAAAAAATTAGGGTTATTTATAATGCGTTTGACTTTAAAAGTGTTGGACATCAACTTAGACGTCCGACGTCTAAGTTGATTATTTCAGCCGGCCGTCTCGTGCCATGGAAAGGATTCGGCACACTGATTGAGATAATGCCAGAGATTTTAAAAGAAGTTCCGGAGACAAGACTGGTGATTATCGGCGACGGACCGGAGCGTGAGAAGCTTGAATTACAAATTACAAATTACAAATTACAAAAAACCGTTATTCTTACTGGCAATCTGTTCCGCGAAAAAGTTTTAGAATATTTGGCCGCAGCCGATGTCTTTGTTTTAAATACGGCATATGAAGGATTTTCACACCAGATTTTGGAGGCGATGGCGATCGGCGTTCCGATTGTTACTACCGATTCTGGAGGAAATCCCGAATTAATCGAAAACGGCAAAGAAGGCTTTTTGGTGAAATTTAATGACAAAGATGGTTTGAAGAAAAAAATTCTGGAAATTTTGAAAAATCCAGAGATTGCCGGAAAACTTGGCGAAGCGGCTTCTCAAAAATCCCGCGAATTTTCCAAAGAGCGGATGATTGAAAAAATAACAAGGATTTTAACTTGACGTGTTACACTTGGCGCGCTACTGTGGTTTTAGATTGGCAAAGGAGGAAAGCACCATGGAGTTTACGGTTGAAATAGAAAACCTTGTGACGATGTCCACAGACTTAGAAGCGATGTGTAAATGCAGAGGAATAGATCCGGTGTTTCCGGAGAAAGACGCTCTCATTACGGCTCCGAACGTGGATTGGGCTTTGGGTGTGCTGCAGGAACGATTGACCAAGTGGGGGCAGAGCATTTTCCTCAAAGAATATTTTGGGGATGATAACGTGTCCGCCCATTTCAGATTACTTAATAGAAAAAAGACGACGGAAGTAGAGGGGGCACTAACGCTTATTTGGCCATCATCAATGAGTATACATAAGCGCAGACGTAGGGTTTAATCTGCCAAAAACCGCTCTCAAGCGGCTTTTTTTTGTGCATAAGGCCAGATACATATTGCACTCCGTAAAGCCTCCCGCCTAAGGCGGACAAGTGAGCTTTATGGAGTTTTTTCATCACATAACATCAGATATCAAAGGAGTAAGAGGCTTTATGACCGTCTACCAAGATGCGTTACGCTACCGGTATATGATTACGGAAAAAGCTCTTAAGAAAACCAAGATTGTAATTTTCTTGGAAAAACACGGTTTGGCAACAACTACGGAAGCATTCG